>QWCW01000409.1_pt1 | contig 21548 bp, 28 predicted proteins | sample 1972691 | NCBI WGS metagenome assembly QWCW01 (sample SAMN09866698, study PRJNA288562) | Human oral metagenome isolate pre2_saliva, whole genome shotgun sequencing... | reverse complement strand
GGTTACGGTTTAGATCAAGCACAAGAAGAACCTGAACAAGCGGTCGAAAAAGCTGAAAATGTTGCAAATGAAGCTGCAGCAAATGTGAAAGCCGTGCGTATTTTAGCCGTGTGTGGTTCGGGTCAAGGTTCATCAATGATGATGAAAATGAAAATTAAACAATACCTTGATAAACGCGGTATTCCAAACGTCATGGACTCTTGTGCTGTGACCGACCATAAAGGTAAAGTATCAGGAGTGGACATTATCGTATGCTCTAAACACTTACAAGAGGAAATCGTTCAAGAAGGTAATGTTTCTGTACTAGGCGTACAAAACATGCTAAATCCAAATACCTTCGGTGAAGAACTCTTAGCACTCATTAAAAAATATCAATAAACGATTGTTTTGCTAAACAATCCCTCCAACATCATTTGGGCGGAAGCTATTCCGCCCTATCAAAATCAATATAGGACACCCAAATGTTAAAAGAATCACTTATCGAAAATAACTCAATCCTTCTCAACCAAAAAGTTACCAACTGGAAAGAAGCCATTAAACTCGGTACAGATCTATTAATTAAGGCTGGTGCTATTGAGCCTCGCTATTACGATCACATTGTGGGCAATATTGAAAAAATGGGCCCATATATCATCCTCGCACCAGGTTTAGCTATGCCTCACGCTCGTCCAGAAGAAGGCGTCATTAAAACTTCTTTCGCATTAGTGACGCTTAGCGAACCTGTTTATTTTGATGGCGAAGATGAAGGTGTTTCAGTGCTTATCACACTAGCAGGCAGCGACTCCGATAAACATATGGAAGGGTTAATGGAAATCACCCAAACATTAGATGATGAAGAAAGCGACACCGGCGTAAACTTAGACAAAGTGCTTGCTTGTAAAACGCCTGAAGATGTTTATGCCATGATCGATGCCGCATTAAATGCGTAGAACCTCCCTCTCATTTATTTAAAAGGAACAATATATGTCTAGACCACTTCTCCAAATTGCACTTGATTCATTAAGCCTTGAAAAAGCGGTTGCTGATGCTAAACAAGCAGAAAGCGTAGTCGATATCATCGAATGCGGCACCATTTTAGCGTGCGCAGAAGGCATGAAAGCCGTTTCAACTTTACGTGCACTTCACCCAAATCACATTATCGTGTGCGATTTAAAAACCACCGATGGTGGTGCAATTCTTGCAAAAATGGCATTTGAAGCCGGTGCAGACTGGTTAACTGTTTCTGCAGCCGCACACCCAGCAACCAAAGCCGCATGTAAAAAAGTGGCTGATGATTTCAATGCCGCTCACCCAGAACTCAAAGTGAAAAAAGAGATTCAAATCGAAATCTATGGTAACTGGACTGTGGAAAAAGATGCACAAGAGTGGGTTGATTTAGGCGTAAAACAAGCTATTTACCACCGTTCACGTGATGCTGAATTAGCAGGAAAAGGCTGGACAGCAGAAGATATTGAGTTAATGAAACAACTTTCTGCCAAAGGCCTAGAGCTTTCTATTACTGGCGGTATCGTTCCAGAAGAAATCCACCTATTTAAAGAAGTGAAAAATGCCAAAGCTTTCATTGCTGGTCGCGCATTAGTCGGTGAAAAAGGCAAACAAACTGCCGAAGCAATTCGTGCCGAAATTGATAAATACTGGGCATAATAATTACTTTACCCTAGCATTTAAGAAAAACAGTGGTCACTTATGTGACCACTTGTATTTAATAACTAATGCTGTATTTTTATGTGTTCTTAGTACCTATGTTCCATAAAGCCATATCAAGTAATTTCATTTGCGGATATATTATCTTTTTATTTTTAGTATGTATTTTCACCCTCTCCATTTCAAAAAATTGGGCATTATTTTTATAAAATTCAGCCAGCTTCCTAATAGAATTTAGCGAAAGTGAAAACTCTCCTTTTTCTAATACGTTGGTTTGTTTGACTCCTATATTAAAAAATCGGTCATAGGCAGGTGTACATCCTAAAGTACCTAACAAAATTTTGGTAATCAAAATATCAGAAATTTTTTGTGTAGAAGTATCAGGATTTTTTTGTGTATCAGAGTTATTATGCACAGCTTCACGAACTCTGTTATATATTTTAGTTAATTCATTAACCAATTCATTGAAGCAATTTTGTACATTTATATTATTTAAGAATTCACTGCACTTCAAATCTTGCAAGCAATTATATTTAGGTTTTAAAATTTCCTCTACCGCAGGAATATGTACTTTATAATCACATTGTAATAAAAATGATGAACCTCTATACATTCCCCAACTAGCCAAATAAAAAGCTAATTGCAAACTTAAGTAATCTACATTTGGACTTTCATTTCTAGCTAAATAAAAGTGCTCATAACAATGTTCCCAAGAAAGAAAACGATGATTATCTTTCCCAGTAGACTTATAAAATTCATTTAATGATTTAATTATCTCTCTAACGATCTTATCCATTTTTCATCTCCTATGAAAAAATTTGGTTATAAAACACTCTATATGCATATCTACAAACAACATCTTTATGTTCATAGGTATATTTTAAGAATAATTAAAAACATCATGAAAAACAATCTATCGAATCTGGCACAATTGATAGCTAAACAAAAGCGGTCATCTTTCTTTGACAATTTGCAAATCGTCTTGGAAAAATGACCGCTTGTTTATTTAAGCGCTAAAGTCTTTACTCTACTGTCACAGATTTTGCTAAGTTACGCGGTTGATCCACATCTGTGCCCTTGATTAACGCAACATGGTAAGAAAGTAGTTGTAATGGCACTGCGTAGAAAATTGGGGCAGTAACTTCATCTACTTTCGGGAACACTAGGGTTTTATAGCCTAAGCCAGCATTATGGTCAGCAAAGATAAATAATTGGCCGCCACGCGCTTTTACTTCTTCAATGTTAGATTTCACTTTTTCAAGTAAATCATTTTCAGGCGCTACTACAATGACCGGCATCTCGCTATCGATCAATGCTAATGGTCCATGTTTAAGCTCACCAGCAGCATACGCTTCTGCGTGAATATAAGAGATCTCTTTTAATTTTAATGCTGATTCCATCGCAATTGGATAGAACTCGCCACGACCTAAGAATAAGCTGTGGTGTTTGTCTGCAAAGTCTTCAGAGAGTTTTTCAATCTCTTTTTCATGAGTTAATGCCATTTCAATTTGCGCAGGTAAGCGTTGTAATGCGTGAACAATATCCGCTTCTTGCGCTTCACTCATATTGCCTTTTAAACGACCTAATGCCGCGGTTAAAAGCAATAAGCAAGTTAACTGTGTTGTGAAAGCTTTCGTTGATGCAACACCGACTTCTACCCCGGCTTTGGTCATGAATGCGAAATCTGATTCACGAACAAGTGATGATGTTGCCACGTTACAAATAGTCATTGCTGCCATAAAGCCCGCTTCTTTCGCTAAACGTAATGCAGCTAGTGTATCTGCCGTTTCGCCTGATTGTGAAATAGTCACTAATAAACTATTTGGACGAGTCACAAATTTACGATAACGGAATTCTGAGGCAATTTCGACATCACAAGCTACACCCGCTAAAGATTCTAACCAGTAGCGAGCCACCATACCTGCATTATATGAAGTACCACATGCTACAATTTGAATATGTTGTGCTTTCGATAAAATTTCTGCTGCATTCGGTGCAATTGAATCTAAGCTAACTTTACCATCTTTGATACGACCATCTAAGGTGTTCATAATTGCAACTGGCTGTTCAAAAATCTCTTTTTGCATATAGTGACGATATTGGCCTTTATCTGCCGCATCTTGCTCAAAGTTACCTTCGTGAATTTCACGCTCAACTTTGTTGCCTTCACTATCATAAATATCAACTGTGGTACGGGTAATTTCCGCAACATCGCCTTCTTCTAAATAAGCAAATTTACGGGTTACGCTTAATAGCGCAAGTGGGTCAGAAGCCAAGAAGTTTTCACCAATACCATAACCAATCACTAATGGTGAACCTGAACGTGCCACGATTAAATGTTCTGGCTCTTCTTCATTTAATACCACTGTACCGTAAGCACCACGTAATTGTTTTACAGCTTTTCTTACTGCTTCTAATAAACTATTTGAAGTACGGAATTCCCATTCCACTAAATGAGCAATAACTTCGGTATCTGTTTGTGATTGGAAAACATAACCACGCGCTTGTAATTCACTACGTAATTCTTCGTAATTTTCAATAATGCCGTTATGCACCACCGCAATTTTGCCTGAGCGATGCGGATGCGCGTTAATTTCTGATGGTTCACCATGTGTTGCCCAACGAGTGTGCGCAATCCCTGTACCACCTAATAATGGTTTAGCTTCAAGCGCTTCATCTAACGCTTTTACTTTACCTACACGGCGTAAGATTTGCATATGTTTATCTGCACCTAACACAGCCACACCCGCCGAGTCATAACCACGGTATTCCAAACGATGTAAACCATCTACTAAAATTGCTGCTACATCACGTTGTGCTACCGCACCGACAATTCCACACATAATTTTTATTCCTAATTTGTTTGTTAATTTAAATTTTTATTTGCAAACTCGTTTCTTTTAATCTGCAATAATCACAGCCACGCCATTTTTCTCTATAGCAACTTTCATTTCGAAACTTATTTGCTTATCCGTGATGACTTTGTCAATTTTTGTCCAATCGAGTTCCACATTTGGCATTTTACGTCCAATTTTTTGAGACTCAATTAACACAATCACTTCTCGACTAACTTCCGCCATCACCTGACTTAAGCCAACTAATTCATTAAAAGTTGTTGTGCCACGCTCTAAATCCAGACCGTCTGCACCAATAAACAGTTGGTCAAAATCATAAGCTCGCAAAGTATTTTCAGCGACTTTACCTTGAAAAGATTCGGAACGCGCATCCCAAGTTCCGCCCGTCATCAATACGGTAGGCTCACACTCTAATGTTGTAAGCTCTGAAGCTAAAGAGAGCGAATTAGTCATAATAACCAATCCGCTCTGATTTAAACTCTTAACTAAAGCCCCTGTTGTACGACCGCTATCAATAATGATTCGATTATGATCACTAATGCAATCACGCGCAGCTTTAGCGATAGCAATTTTTTGTTGAGAAAGCTGTTCATTGCTTTCTTCTTCCATCAATTCAGAAGGAATTCTGATCGCCCCGCCATAACGACGCAATAAAAAACCGCTTTCTTCCAAGGCGGTTAAATCTTTTCGAATGGTGACTTCAGAAGTTTCAAACAAGAGAGCGAGTTGCTCAACCCCGACTTCTCCTTGCTCTTGCACCATTGTTGCAATCATTTGACGGCGCTGTTGAGTATTTCTTTTCGACATACGCACATCTTTCGATTAAGTTTCGATTCAAAACTTTGCAAATTATAGCTAAATTTTGACCGCTTGCAAAGATTTGTTATGCGATCAAAAAAGCCGTCAATGACGGCTTTAAACAAATGATGATTATTTTACTTGGCTACCAATAACCCCACCTAATGCTGCACCAGCAAGCGTAGCGGTCGTTGAACCACCAATCACGTTACCAGCAACACCACCAACAGCTGCACCGATAGCAGTATTTTTTTGTGAGCGGCTCATCCCGCTACAAGCAGCTAAAGTAGTGGCTAAAGCGATTACACCAAATACTTTTAACATTGATTTCATGCTTTTCTCCTCAAAGAAATGGCTTTTATAAAGAATCATTTGAACAAGATTTACCTCTAAGACCAAGCTATACATGAAATGGTTCCTTGGCTCCCTTCAACTGCCTATTTTTCAAACAAAAAACGCACTATAAGTTATAGTGCGCTTGATTCTGAAAACAGTTATTCTTTGTTTTTAGCTGTTTTTTTCAATTTTTTGGCTGCAGTCTTTAAAGGTGTTTCTTTTTTATCTGCAGTTTTCTTTGTTGAAGCTCTTTTAGTTGTGCTTTTCTTCGCAACAGGTTTCTTTTCTTCCACAACATCAATCTGCGTTTGTAACGTTAATGTAACACCTACTTGTTCAGCCCATTGTTGTACGCGTTTAAGTAATTCGCGTCCCATTGGGCGAGGATCGCCTGTAAATAGTTTTTGTAAGCCATTATTTTTAATAATATGGCGACGAAGTGCTAAACGCTCATCATGGTTTTCAGCCAAACGAATCGCGCATTCAACATATTCATCTGCCGTATTCGCAATCAACCATTCTGGTAAGCCAAGACGTTTAAATAAACCTTCATCAATATGTTCGTGCACCTCTGCACCTGTTTTACAGACGCCAACTAAACCTAGCGTAACCATATCAATAATGCCATTGGTATTACCAAATGGGAATGGATTAACCATCATATCGCAATTGCTTAATACACTTAAATATTGAGCATATGGTAGGTGTGGATGTGCAGTCGCATCTTCCCCTAAATATGATTTAATAAAACGCTCAACATATGGATGCGTTAAACCATGTGATTGTCCTAATGCAAAATGGAAATGCACTTTTACGTTAGCACGGTCACGGATTGCTTTTAATGCCGTCAAGAAATGTGGATTTAACTTCATTGTTGTTGAAGCAATACCAATATTGACGACTTCCGGGTTTTTCCGTAATTTATAATCTACTTTTTCAGGTGCTTCTGATGATGGTACATAAGGAAGTGCATCTTTCGGTAAACGAATCAATTTTTCGCTAAAGCACTCTTCCGAGCCAACATAATCATCTTCTACAATAACATATTCAATGAAATCAGAGTGAGTCGTCGCTGGGTGACCTAATGCAATCACTTGTACTGGCGCTAAACGAGTATTGCTTGCAAAGATCGTTAATAAATCCATCCCAATACTTGGCATATAGAATACTGCTGCTTGATGTTCTTCACAGATTTGTCGAATAAACTCTAAACGCTCAAACATATTCTCGCCATCAACGAATCTAAAGTCATCAAAAACATCACGGCCAGCTTGGTCAACCGCATGATTGCCTAAACCAATAATATGGAAATGTTCACGCGCAGCAATCATTGAAGTTGAGTGTGTGCGGTAAATAGAATGTGAAGAATGGAAATGCTCTAATAAAACCACCATAACCGGCTTACCATTTACATAACCAATATTGTTAATTTCACGATCTTTAAAGCCACCAGCAATCAAATGACGACGCATTACCGTATTTAATGCTTTTTTCACCCAATGTTTATTGCTCGCCACATCATAACTACAATGCATATACACATCATGGCTAATCGCGCTTGGTAAATTATTGAGATTTTCAAACGTCGCGAGTTTTTCTGGGAACCACTGTAATAACGTACCGCGCTTACTAAAGGCTTGCTGAGTAGCAATAAAGCGTGGAGACTGTAATGCAAAAGCAAGAGAACCTGTCACTTCTGGATTAAGTTGCCATAATGCTTCTAAATTCACATTGATATTAGATTCCGGTAAATAAAGTACACAGAATTTAATAATCGCATCTTGTGTATTGCTTAAACGAAAATCCGCTAAATTATATGGGTTTTCATTCTGGTTTAACGTTACCAGAATATGATCTGCATTAATATATGGGGAAGATGCAAAAATCATGGATAACCAACGCTGAAGCGTGAAGAAAGTTTGCGCACCTGACTCAGATAAAGATAAAGCAGGGTCTTTAAATAACTCGGTAATAGCATTTGCCATACGCGTTGCAAAATAAATATGCTTTTCCTTATTGAGCTCATCTACGTTTAATTGCTCAGGGAAATCACATTCAATATCATGAATCCCCCCAAAATTTGAGTCAATTTTGCGCAAGATATCTAATAACTCAACACAAGCAGCCTCATAATTTTTCTCACTAACTGCTTTTTCAAACGTCATTACACTTGGCACTTTTTGTGATGCCTTACCAAATTTTAAAGGTTTCGCTGATTGTTTCTGTTCTGACATTGTCTATCCCCTTTTCCTTAAATAAAACTAACAAGTTCCCCAAAGATCATATTCATCTGCTTGGTGAATTTTCACTGAAATGACATCTCCAACCTTAACAGCCATCTCTGAGAGATTATCAACATAAACTACACCATCAATTTCTGGAGCATCCGCCATTGAGCGGCCAATAATTCCTTCTTCATCAATTTCATCGACAATTACCGCTAAAGTTTTACCGATTTTTTGCTGTAATCGTGCACTAGAAATTTCTTGTTGAAGTTGCATAAAGCGATGGAAACGTTCCTCTTTTATCTCTTCTGGCACCTGGTCTGCCATCTCAGTTGCAGGCGCACCTTCTACCGGACTAAATTTAAAACACCCTACACGATCTAACTGCGCTTCTTTTAAGAAATCCAATAACATTTGGAAATCTTCTTCTGTTTCTCCCGGGAAGCCTACGATAAAAGTTGAACGTAATGTTAATTCTGGACAAATTTCACGCCATTTTTTAATGCGCTCTAAGACTCTCTCTACCGAGCCTGGGCGTTTCATCGCTTTTAAGATTTTTGGACTTGCGTGCTGAAGCGGAATATCCAAATAGGGCAGAATTTTGCCTTGCGCCATCAGTGGAATTAAATCATCAACGTGCGGATAAGGATAAACATAATGTAAACGAATCCAAATACCTAAAGTGCCTAATTTTTCGCATAGTGTCATTAAATCATTTTTAATCGGCATCCCATTCCAGAACACCGTTTTACTGCCTGATTCTTTACGTTTTAAGTCCATTGAATAGGCAGAAGTATCTTGCGAAACCACTAAAAGCTCTTTAACACCTGCATCGACTAAACGTTTGGCTTCATCAAGTACTTGTACGATCGAACGGCTTTCTAAATCACCCCGCATTGATGGAATAATACAGAAGGTACAACGGTGATCGCAGCCTTCTGAAATTTTCAAATAAGCGTAATGTTTTGGCGTTAATTTTACGCCTTGTTTCGGTACCAAATTCACATAGGGATTATATTCTGGCTTAGGGACATATTTATGCACATGCGCCATCACGGCTTCATAACTGTGTGGGCCAGTAATTTCTAATACTTTTGGGTGCACTTCACGAATTTGGTTTTCTTTTGCCCCAAGACAACCGGTTACAATCACTTTGCCGTTAGCATCTAACGCCTCACCAATGGTTTCTAATGATTCTTGCACTGCGCTATCAATAAAGCCACAAGTATTCACAATAACTAAATCAGCATCCTCATAACTTGGGATGATGTTATACCCGTCTGCACGTAGCTCAGTTAAAATACGTTCAGAATCAACTAGGTTTTTCGGGCAACCTAGACTAATAAAACCAATATTTGGCGAAGCGGTCATAAAATATCTCGGAAATCACTTAAATAGAAAAACGCCTCAGAAACTGAGGCTAAAAATAATGCCGAATTTTACAGAATTCGGCATCAATAAGCGATAACAAGCGGTTAATTTCATTTAAAGATTTGTAAATTTATCTGAATCAACCCAATTTATTTAACATACTCAACACAACTTCTGAAGATTGCTTCGCGGCTAACGGTAAAAATTCATCAAATGAGAGATGTGAAGTTTTATCTGCCACATCAGAAACTGCACGCACTACCACAAACGGCACATCAAAAGCATGACAAACTTGAGCGATTGCCGCCGCTTCCATTTCTACTGCTACAATCGCGGGGAAGTTTGCGCGAATTTTTGAAATCGCTTCATTACCGTTAACGAATAAATCTCCACTCGCAATCAAGCCAGATTCTGCATGAAAGCCTAATTTTTCTGCTTCTTGCTGCGCTAACATCACTAATTGTTCATTGGGAATAAATGCCGCTGGATTGGCTGGAAGCTGACCAATTTCATAACCAAATGCGGTCACATCTACATCATGATGGCGAACTTCGGTTGAAATAACCAAATCACCCACATTTAAATTTGTGGCTAATCCGCCAGCAGACCCGGTGTTAATGACGACATCGGGTTTCGTCATTTCTAATAATAATGTTGTACCAATCGCCGCAGCAACTTTCCCAATACCCGATTGTAATAATGCGACATCTTTGTTATTAATTTTGCCTTCATAAATCTTACAGCCAGCAATTTCTGTCACTTTAGGTTCCATCATCAGTTGGCTTAAAATTTCAACTTCTTGTGCCATTGCACCAATAATTCCAATTTTCATTATTTTATCCTCTTTTTTTGTTATTGTTTCTCTAATAATGTGGTGGAGGCGTTTCTTCTGCTTGTGAAGCAACATTACTTGCCGCCAGCCCTTTAAACTTTTCAGCAAAATGACGCAACTGCACCTGCAATTTGTCTAATGCAAATTGTTGGTCAACTAAAGCTTGGTTTAATTCCTCAATAGTTTGCTCTTGAAAGGCGACTTTCATCTCTAATTCAGCAATTCTACTTAATAATTCTTGCATTTTTTCATAAAAAGGTTGTCTTAAGCGAAAAGACACTTTACCCTATATCGAAGATGCTTAACAGTATTTTATAAGGAAACCCTATGTTAAAAACCAAACAAACTTTGACTGCGCTACTTTTAGGTACATTATTAAGTAGCGGCGCAATGGCGGCAGAAAAAGCTGACAAACAATTTATTGATGATTCATCTTACGCAGTAGGCGTATTGATGGGTAAAAATATTGAAGGTGTAATGGAATCACAAAAAGAAGTTTTCACCTACAACCAAGACAAAATTTTAGATGGCGTAAAAGACACGCTGAAAAAAACCGGTAAATTAACCGATGAAGATTTACAAAAACAATTAAAATCGCTAGATACTTACCTTTCAGCTCAAGAAGAAAAGATTTTAGCTGAAAAAAATAAAGGCACCATTGAAGCGGGCGATAAATTCCGCGCAGATTATGCCAAAAAAGATGGCGTGAAGAAAACTGCTAACGGTGTACTTTATAAAATCGAAAGCTTAGGCGAAGGCAGTTCTCCAACTTTAAGTGATACCGTAAAAGTACACTATAAAGGTACCCTTGTAGATGGTTCTGTTTTTGATAGTTCATACGATCGTGGCCAACCTATTGAGTTTAAATTAGATAACCTCATTCCAGCATGGAAAGAAGCGATTCCAATGTTGAAAAAAGGCGGAAAAATGCAAATCGTTGTGCCACCTGAACAAGGTTATGGTAGCCGCGCAGCTGGTAAAATTCCACCAAACTCAACCTTAGTGTTCGATATCGAATTATTAGATTTCCATAGCGACGCTAAATAATCACGAACTAGACTAACAAGCGGTCGATTTTTGCAAAGTTTTTGCAAATTCCGACCGCTTGCTTTTATCCAATATGACAAAATTTATTGCTTTTAGTGAAGAAGATCACGCTATCCTTGCCTCTTACTTTCCGATTGCAGACGGAATTGCTGCACTGCTTGGTGAGCAGTGCGAAGTTGTTTTGCACTCTTTAGAGTTTTTAGAAAACTCCGCAATTTATGTGGTAAATGGGCAAAATAGTGACCGAAAAATCGGTTCCCCCTTAACTGATCACGCGCTACATTCACTGCATCATATGCGTACCGATAGTGTAAGCCAACCCTATTTTATTCGCACCGCAAACGGCGAGCCACTGATGAAATCCGTTACCATCGCAATTCGTAACAGCAAACAACACGTGATTGGTTTTTTATGCCTGAATATGAATTTGAATGTGCCGGCAGCCCAATTTCTTAGCGCATTTATGCCAAGTATTCATGAAGCAGAAACTAACACAAGTTTTGGTGGCTCAGTAGAAGAATTGGTCGCGCAAACCATTGAAAATAGTATTATTGAAGTAATGAACGATCGCCGTATCGCTAACCATAACAAAAACCGCCAAATTGTGGTGTCACTATTTGAAAAAGGCATTTTCGACATTAAAGAAGCGATCAATCAAGTCGCTGAACGGTTAAACATTTCGCGCCATACGGTTTATCTCTACATTCGACAAATCAAGCAAGGGGAAGAGTGATGGATTATGTTTTAGCCATAAAATCACCCATCAACAGCCAAGCTGCAACGCTTGCATTTCAGATAGCTGAAGCCTTGTTAGCCAAGGGGCATCAAATTCGGCAGGTGTTCTTTTTTCAAGAAGGCGTAAGCCACGGCAATGCTTTCGTTTCTCCTGCCAGCGATGAAATTAACTTGGTTGAACATTGGCAAAATTTAGCAAAATCACACCGCTTGTCTTTGCATCTTTGTATTGCAGCAGCCCAACGTCGAGGCGTAGTCGATGAAAAAACAAGCGCGAACAAAACAGCTAATCTTGCCGAAAGTTTTGTGCTTGCGGGCTTAGGTGAATTTTCCCAAGCGGTATTAACCGCTGAAAGACTACTGACTTTTTAATATGAAATATCAACTTGCATTTTTATTTACTCAACCTCCATTTGGTACAGCAACCAGCCGTGAAGGCTTAGACGCGCTGCTCGCTGCCAGTGCATTTTGTGATGAAGACGATATCCTCATTCTTTTTTTAGATGACGGTGTATTTAATTTGTTAGAAGGAGCCACTCCAGCGGACATCTTGCAGAAAAACCATCTTGCTACATTCAAACTGCTCGAACTTTATGAATTAAATGAATGCTATGTCTGCCAAGAATCCGTCAAAGAACGCGGGCTAGAAAGCTCAACATTTTCACTTAAACATGCAAAACTTCAACCACGCGCTGAATTGATTGAAAAACTTAAAAGTGCCGCAAAAGTGCTGACTTTCTAGAGGGGATAAACCATGCTTTATACTTTTTCCAAGGCCAATTACGATCTAGCTTGGCTAACCCAAACGCTCGCACAATTTGATGAAAATGATATTGCATTATTATGGCAAGATGGGGTGTTACAAGCGGTCAAAAATGCTGAATGTTTTGCAAATGTCCGCACTTATGTTTTAAGCGAAGATCTGCATGCACGCGGATTAACTGATATGAACACATTCCCTGAAGTTGAACTTAATGAAGTAGTAACACTCACTGAGTACTATTTTCCTCAGATTGCGTTTTAATTAAAATTTACAAAATTTGACAAATCTCACTGTTTTTATACGAAACTTTCTTTTAATTATATTGTCACCCCTTGGTATAGGGTAAAAAAAATGAGCATTTATCACCTATCTATAGACAACAGCTGTTGTTGACGTTTTTGACATTTCATACTATTTAGAAGGAGTTTCTATGAAAGCATTAAACAAACTAAGCATGATTGTGATCGCCTCTTCTGTTTTAGCCGGATGTGGTGATTCCGATAGCAAAGCAGAAAATGCAACGGCAACGGAAAGCCAAACACCTACAGCACAAGTTCAACAAGTTGAGAAAAAAGTTGAAAAAGCAGCTCCAGCCCTTTCCGAAAAACATGAAGCCATATTAAAAGCTATCCCGCAACCTGAACCTAAATTAGAAGAACCTATCGCAATTTCAGACCAAAAATCTGCTACTGGCGCAAAAGACCTAAAAAAACTGAATGATTTCTTTGATAAAGAGCGCTCTGGCGAACTTAAAAAAGTCTCTAACAAATTACAATCTTTTGCTCGTCAACGTATTTCTGTAGATGATGAAGCTAAAAAAGCAGAATTCTTTGCGGCAGTTAAACAAGCTAAAGAACTTTTTGATAAATATGAGCAAGACATTGCTGCGCTTAACATTCAAGACCCAGAAGTTAAGAGCTTAATCGAGCAGCATATTATCAATACTAAGTTAGTTAACAGTTTAATGATTGTTATTGGAGAAAATAGTGAGTTTCTAAATAATTTAGGAAAAGATAAAGCTGATAATGCGTTCGTCAAAGAATACAATGAAAGAAATCTTGCGTTGCAAAAGAATTTCCGCGCAGCACAAAAAGTTTTTCTAGATGCGTACAATAAACTCAACCAAAAATACTCACAATAAGCGAAAAAAACGCAAGCGTTATTATGATGAACCTTTATGTTCTCTAGCTTTTCTAAAAGGGTTCATCAAAGAATTAGCCTTTAAGTTTGCGGTTATTTTAGTCGTTGTTCTTTTCTTCTCTGTTTTGCATTATTACAAAACGGGGAAGAAAACGGCTATTAACACGATTTTACCCGTCAGTGTTAAAACGCAAACAATATCAGCCTAAGGATCGCTTAAAATTCACAATCATAGTAAGGATAAATAATGAATACATTCAAAAAACTTGGAATACTTGCAATTGCCTCTGTTTTTTTGACCGCTTGTGGCGATAAGGAAAGCAATACAAGCAATACAAATGCCGCCTCTTCAACTTCTTCCATATCAAAATATGATGAAATTCTGAATGCACTTCCAGAAGTCGATCAAACGCTTGCAGCGCCTATTATTATTTCAGATAAAAAATTCCAAACTGCAGCTAACGAATTAGATAAAGCCTTTACAATTTTTGAAAGCCAAGAGGCTACCAAAATTGAAAGACTGGGCTTTGAGCTTAGTAATTTGGGAAATCAAACTACGATAACTAAAAAGCAAGTAAAAGAAGTGGAAGCAAAGATGCTAGAGGTTTCAGCTAAATTAGCGACAGCAACCGATAAATATAAACAACTTATTACTTCGCAAAATTTTCAAGATCCTGAAATAAAAGCGATTATGGATCGTACAGTCGCAGTTTACGATACGCTTTATAAAATGATGAAAGTGATTGCAGAAAATCAAGAAACCATATTAAGCAGCAAATCAGCTGATTTTGATAAAGAATTCGAATTAAGAATTGAGCGCATTTCAGAAAATATTGGTTCTGGCAATAAAGCTATTGAAGATGCAATGGCTAAAATTGCCAATAAATACGCTGTAAACTAATTTTTAAACTCAACTCAAAGAAAAGGAAGCTTAATATGAACAAATTTAATCCAGACCTACCTTGCCCACATTGCAATGCGCCGGTTAAAGGTACGCTCATTAAAGGACTTGCAGGTGTTAAACAATGTCCATCTTGTCAGAAGAAAATTAAATATCACAAACCAGCTTTAGGTGGTCAGAACATCCGCCATTTTTTGGCCCAATCCTTGGTGTTATTTTTGCCTATTTTGTGATTGTACCGGTACAGGTTAAACACTCTTACTTTGAAAAAGACGAGTAATCCAAACATTCGGCAATCTCATCGCATCGGTCAGATTGCCGAATATTTTTCAGCTTACCCTAATTAAAGATATTTATGAAACGCCCTATTTCTGTCACTATCGCAAGTATTCTTTATTTTATTCTAACCGCGCTAAGCTGCGTGACCTTTATAGGCTTTGCAATCTACACGCCTGATGAATTTCTCAGTAATTTATCGGAAGCTTATCCATTTTTACCGCCATTGCTTTCTGTCATCCTGTCAGTCATCCTTGTTGCATTACCTATTTTCATTGCCACCGGTGTACTCTCTGGGACCAAACTTTCACGCTGGTTAGCTGTTTTATATGCAGTGGCTTCTATTGGTTCAATGCTTTTATATATCGAATACTATGAGCAATCCAAAATTATTTTCCAATGGGTTCTACAAGCCGTATTATTACTCTTACTTTTTAATCCTCCAGCCAATCGTTATTTTGCTGCACAAGACTCAAAGGAATAATTTAGCTTAAAATCAGTAAGCATAAACTCTTCCGTTCACAAAAGTATTATGTAACAAAAAGCCTGAGTATCAATGACTCAGGCTTTTTTACTTTGTGTTGCTAGTATAATCTCGCTATTTTACTAAGCCACCGCTAGCTTGCAGATCCGCATGGTAAGAAGAACGGACAAATGGACCACAAGCCGCGTGTTCAAAACCCATTTTTTCAGCGGCTTCACGGAACATGTCAAACTCTTCAGGTGGAACATAACGTTCTACTCTCAAGTGGTGACGACTTGGTTGTAAATATTGCCCGATAGTAAGCATTGTTACACCATGATCACGTAAATCTTGCATCACTTCTAAAATTTCTTCATTGGTTTCCCCTAAACCGACCATTAAGCCTGATTTAGTTGGAATACCTGGAAATTCTTCTTTGAAGATTTTAAGCAGTTCTAACGACCACTTATAATCTGCACCAGGACGAACTTCACGATATAAACGTGGTACATTTTCTAAGTTGTGGTTAAACACATCAGGTGGATTTTCTTTTAAGATTGCCACTGCTTGTTCTACACGCCCACGGAAGTCTGGCACTAAGATTTCTACTTTACAATTTGGGTTAAGCTTTTTAATTTCTCTAACGGTTGCAGAAAAATGTGCCGCACCACGATCGGGTAAATCATCACGGTCAACTGAAGTGATTACCACATATTTAAGTTTCATATCTTGTACTGTTTCAGCTACTTTACGTGGTTCATCTGGATCAAGTGGTAACGGTTTACCATGCGCCACATCACAGAATGGACAACGACGGGTACAAATTGCACCCATAATCATGAACGTGGCTGTACCGTGATGGAAACATTCATGCAAGTTCGGACAAGATGCCTCTTCACAGACAGAATGTAATCCATGACGACGCATGCCATTTTTAATGCTATCAATTTTGGCAGAACTTGATGGAAGTTTGATTTTCATCCAGCTTGGTTTTTGCAGTAACTCTTGATCAGGGTCGATATTGCGTACCTGAATAACGGAGGTTTTTGCGGCATCACGATATTTCACGCCCTTTTCCATTTTAAACGGCGCCATTTTTGCTGTGGTCATTAAATTCTTTATCCTACTCTTCGATTTTGTTAATAATTTGTTGGTTATTATAGCCTAAGCTCGCACAAAAGTGAGCAACCAATTTAGGGGAGACATCATCGCAAGTCAGATCGCTTTGCCCAATCAATTCACTTAATTGGCACATTTCTAGCCCTGCATAGCCACATGGATTGATTTGATGAAACGGTGATAAATCCATGTTGATATTCAACGCTAGTCCATGGAAAGAACAACCTTTACGAATGCGGAGCCCTAATGAACAAATTTTCCGTCCATCAACATAAACGCCTGGTGCATCAGCTTTTGGATAGCCGTCAATACCATAATCAGCCAAAGTTTTTACAACGGATTGCTCTAATGCAGTCACTAAATCCCGAACAGAAATTTCCTTCCCTTGTGCTTTTAAACGTTTGATATCCAATAACACATACATCACTTGCTGGCCTTCACCATGATAAGTAATTTGCCCGCCACGATCGCTTTGTACAACAGGAATATTACTGCGCATAAGTAAATGCTCAGGCTTACCGGCTGAACCTTGAGTAAATACTGCAGGATGTTGTACTAACCAGATTTCATCAGGCGTATTTTCATCACGTTCATCAGTAAAGCTTTGCATTTTATGCCAAATTTCTTCATAGGGTTGCGTCCCCAACTGGCGGATAATGAGTTTTGTATTCATAGAAATAGATAGGTTTAGAAGTGAAAATCGTATCTTACTTAAGATAATTTAAACTAAAAGGACGTGTGCAACACGTCCTTCATTACGCGGAATAAATGGGTTGTTTATAACACCATTCTCACGCCTTCAATTTTGGCTAATTCTTCATATAAGGTTTCAATTTGCTCAATATTTTCTGCCAAAATGTCGATAGAAACTGAATTATATGTGCCTTTTGAACTGCGTTGTTCACGAGGTAAATAATCACCTTTTACATGAACTTGAGCTACAGAGACAATATCTTCAACTAATCCTTCACGATGAACGCCCATTACTTTAAAAGTAAAATCACACGGAAACTCTAATAAATCTCTTAATTTTTGTTGTGGTAAATCTTGTAGGTTAATATTTTTTTGCATTATTTCTCTCTCCTTCGCTTGATTGTATAAAGCGGTCGAATTTGCAATTTTTTTGCAAATCAGACCGCTTGCATAGCACCTATATAAGGGCAAAATTTAATTTAACAAGGTTTAGTCAAATAAGCCTTTGATGGTTAATGCAATCCAGTCCCACGCTTTACCGAAAATGCCCGCCTCTTCAACATTATCTAACACTTGTAAGTCGTTGCTAGCAATATCTTTACCATCTAATTGATAAACAACTTTACCAACTGATTGTCCTTTCGTTAATGGTGCTTCAAGATTTCCACCTGTTAACTCATAACGCGCCTTTAACTCACCCGCTTTACCTTTAGGTACAGTAACAAAACTGTCGTTAACCGAACCTAATTTCACTTTGTTTGCATCACCGTAATAAACGGTTTCTTCTTTAACCGGCTGACCTGCTGCTAAAGATTTTACTGTTTCAAAGTTTGCAAAGCCCCATTGTAATAGTTTTTTACTTTCTACTTCACGGCCTTTGAAAGTTGGCACGCCCATCACAACTGAAATTAAGCGAGTGTTAGAATTGGTTGCAGAAGCCACTAAATTATAACCGGCGTTGTTAGTGTGGCCTGTTTTCATGCCATCTACGTTGATAGTTTTATCCCACAATAAACCGTTACGGTTCGGCTGTGGTTTTTTAATGTTATATTTAAACTCTTTCTCTGCGTAAATTTTATATTCTTCTGGTTGGTCGCGAATAACATGCACACCAATAATCGCCATATCACGCGCTGAAGAGTATTGGTTTGGGTCATCTAAACCATGAACCGTCGTGAAATAAGTATTTTTCAAGCCAAATTGTTGTGCAAATTTATTCATTTGTTCAATAAAGGCTTGTTGTGAGCCTGATGTATGTTCAGCTAACGCAACGGCTGCATCGTTACCTGAAACAATAATCAAACCTTTCATTAAATCAGACACAGAAACTTGGGTGTTTAAATCTAAAAACATCAATGAAGATCCTGGGAATTTTTGTGCCCAAGAATTTTCTGTCACGGTAACCATATCACTATTTTTGATTTTACCGGTTTTAAGTGCATCACCCACAACATAGCTAGTCATCATTTTAGTTAATGACGCCGGATATTGGCGTTGATCTGGATTTAAACTTGCTAACACTGCACCAGAGTTGTAATCCATCAAAATATAGGTTTGTGCATTTAATTGTGGTGCCGCAATACCGTAATCTGTATTGGTATCCGCTAACGTAAACGGGGAAAATACTAACGCGCAAAGGCTTAGTGACTTCATTAATGTTTTTTTCATTTCACATTCATCCAATGATTTAATTAAAATTCTTGATAAGACAAACTAATCAAGGGCTTGCCGAATCTTCGACAACCCCTTTTTTATTCAATTGCGTATCAACAAAAAGAAAATTAACTGTCTTCCAGTTCTCTTTTGTTTTTATTCAATACTGCTAATTTTACTTTAGCTGTACCAGTATGATGCATGCCTAATTGGCGAGCCGCCGTTTTTGATAAATCAATCACTCGAGCATGAGAATAAGGTCCGCGATCATTTACGCGTACCACAACAGATTTACCATTACGCATATTCGTCACTTCGACCAAAGTGCCAAAAGGCAATGTTTTATGTGCGGCTGTCATTGCAGCGTTACTGAAACGTTCACCATTTGCAGTGCGATGCCCGTTGAATTCATCTGCGTAATAACTTGCCGTACCTGATTGAAAATGCTGGCTAGCCATTTGCTTATGTTTATTTTTTACAGATGTTTTCTTTTTTACTTTTTTTGCAAAAGTTTTTGAAGATTTGACCGCTTGTGCTTTTTTCTTTTTAGAAGCATCTAGCTTCTTCACAATTGGCGCTTTTGCGTGTTTGGTTGCTGCAACAGAATTCAATGATCCGAATGTTAAGAATCCAGCTAACAACAGGGTTACCATTTTACTTAATCGCATAAGTGTTCCTCATTTAGATATCGTACTGTGTAACGATGTGTATGCCCATTTAGAAACTAAATGGTTGGCTGTTTATCTTTTGATAGACAACTGCTCTTGTATGTGCTTTTTGATACCGCAAAAAAGCAAAAGTTCAGGACTTGCGCCCTATTTATTATAAGGGTTGTTGCTATTGGCTCGTTTGCGATGTACATAAGCCGACATCACTAGACCAAAAGCCGCCATTAACGTCACATAAGACGTTCCCCCATAGCTAAACAGCGGTAAGGGTACACCAACTACGGGTAAAATACCACTAACCATTCCAATGTTTACAAAAACATAGACAAAAAATAACAATGCAGTTCCGCCTGAAAGCAAGCGCCCGAAGGCATTATCAAGCTTGGAACCAATCAATAAACCACGTCCGATAATGAACAAATAAATTGCTAATAAAATCAGCATACCAATCAGACCGTGCTCTTCACTTAATACCGCAAAGATAAAATCGGTATGAGGTTCAGGTAAAAATTCAAGTTGAGATTGCGTGCCCGCCATCCAGCCTTTGCCATACATACCACCTGAACCAATCGCAATTTTAGATTGAATAATATGGTAACCCGCGCCTAAAGGGTCTTTCTCTGGGTCAAGCAAGGTCATAACGCGCGTTTTTTGATAATCGTGCATCAAAAAGAACCACATTATCGGAATAAAGCCAGCTAAAAAGACCACGCCTGCAGAGATCAACTTCCAACTAAGCCCGCCTAAAAATAGCACAAACAACCCTGCTGCACAGACAAGGATTGATGTTCCTAAATCTGGTTGAGCCGCTACTAACAATGTAGGAAAAACAATAATGCCTAATGCAATAATGGTGTCTTTAAAGCTTGGTGGTAACGAACGATTTCCTAAGTAAGTCGCCACCATCAATGGCACAGAAAGTTTCGCGATTTCAGAAGGCTGAAAGCGAATAAACCCCAGATTGAGCCAGCGTTGTGCCCCTTTACTAATTTCGCCCATCACATCCACTAAAATAAGCATCACAATACACACTAGGTATAAATAAGGCGCAACTTTCTGATAAAACCGTGGGGGAATCATAGCCATAAAGAACATTAAGCCTAGCCCTAATGTCACTTGCACAACACGGTTGGTGAACATCTTTTCACTGCCACCACTTGCACTATATAGCACGNNNNAAGCCGTAACCGGTCACAGTCAGCAAGCCGATAAGCAGCCAAACATCTAGCGAAAACACCTTCCAAAATAATTTTCTGATACCTTTACTCATGTGGCTGAGCCTCTTCTACAAGCGGTTGATTTTTTTCATTTTGTTGCAAATGTTGCTCTGGCAAAGCTTCTACCGACATTTTTAATGTTTTGCTTAATGCAAAATCCATCACCCTTTTCGCAACTGGGGCTGCATTTGCACCACCACCCCCTGCATTTTCGAGAATCACGGCAACCGCCACTTTCGGCTCTTCAAAAGGGGCATAACTGATAAACCAGGCATGGTCTTGCAACTCTTTTTTAATGGCATTTTTATTATATTTGCCACCTTTTAAGTTAAATACCTGCGCTGTACCACTCTTACCAGCCGCGCGGTAAAAAGAACCTGCTGCTTTTTTACCTGTACCATTACCTGCATTGACTACGTTGTACATGCCTAATTTTGCCGCATTCCAGTAACGCTCAGGAACGCCTTTAATATCTTCATATAACAGTGGATCACGATAAGGCTCAGTTTTGTTACTGCTGATTACCTCCATCATTAAATGTGGCGTGTTCACTCGCCCATTGTTAATCAACACCGACAATGCCTTAGTTAATTGTAAAGGTGTCGCAATCCAATAGCCTTGACCGATACCAACCGGAATCGTGTCGCCTTGCACCCATGCACGCTTATATTTTTTAAATTTCCACTCTTTATTCGGATAAACCCCAGCAGACTCTTCGTGGATATCTATGCCTGTTTTCTGTCCAAAACCAAATTTGGTCATCCATTCCGACATCTTATCAATCCCTGTATCGTAAGCGAGCTGGTAGAAAT
>QWCW01000801.1_pt1 | contig 21612 bp, 23 predicted proteins | sample 1972691 | NCBI WGS metagenome assembly QWCW01 (sample SAMN09866698, study PRJNA288562) | Human oral metagenome isolate pre2_saliva, whole genome shotgun sequencing... | reverse complement strand
TGGGAAAAAGCGCGTGATGTGCATGTGATGGCTAGCGGTGGCATTGAAAATATCGCTCAAGGGTTGCTGGCGGGCTTTTTGATTAAGTATCGCACCTTAATGACCGAGCTAGAAGAAAACAGTGAGATGGCAACCGCAGATAAAGTGGAAGCCCTTTCTGCTTTGGCAGATTCTTTTGCAAAAATGACCGCTTCAAGTAAGAAACTATTGCCTGAAACCTCTGCCCTTGCCACGGCAATGCGGACGATTGAGATGGTGGCAAATCTGGTCAAAAGCCGTAAACCGCATTTGTTGGCAGAGTTTATTGAGCTGTTTGATGAGTTGGAAGTGTTGGTTAAAAAAGAGTTTAAGTAATTACCTCTCTCTTTGAAAAAGAGGGGGGAAAGAAGTTTAAAACAGGTTTGAAAATGGAAAAAGAGCAGAAAAAAAACGTAGTACATAAGCATTATTACTTTCGTTGGGTTGTGCAACTAGCTTGTATTTTCGGCGCAATTAAATTGATGTTGCATGGCGTGAATGGTTGGGGCTGGCTATTGTTTGTGGCGGTATGCGTGTAATGAAAACAAAAGAATTTGAATTGGAGTTAGAAAAACTCCGAACGACATTACAACGTAATATCGAAGCAGCATTTGAAGGGTGGGATGATAAGCCTGACGCGATTGTAGCACGCCGTCAACAGGTGCTAGATAAAGCGACAGGCTTTGAATTTTTTGTACAGCAGTATTTTCCCCATTATGTGCGATCCCAGCATAAATCACAGTTGCACGAATACCTGTTTAAAAATCTACCTGAATCGGTGGCAATGCCTGATAAGTCGGTGCGACAAGCGATTGCTGCGCCGCGTGGTGAGGCAAAGTCAACCATTTGCACTCAGCTCTTCCCGCTCTGGTGTATGGTATGCGATTTAAAACGCTACATTCTGATTGCGATGGACACCAAAGAACAAGCCTACGGAATGCTTGAGGCGATTAAGGTGGAAATTGAAAGCAATCCACGCCTAGCGGTAGATTTCCCAGAACTCTCACAAGGTAAAGTTTGGCGTTCAGGGGCGATATTGACCTCTAAAAATCAGAAAGTGGAAGCCGTTGGTGCGGGGCAGAAATTACGTGGCCGCCGGCATGGGGCTTATCGCCCTGATTTAATGGTGCTGGACGATATTGAGAATGATGAAAGCGTACGAACGCCTGAGCAACGCAATAAGTTGCACGATTGGATTTTAAAAGCGGTGTTAAAGCTAGGTGCAGCAGGCGAAAAATACGATGTGATTTATGTCGGCACCATTTTGCATTATGACAGCGTGTTAAACCGTGTGCTGAATACCAAAGGCTGGAAGCGGGTGCGCTTTAAAGCCATTTTACGAATGCCTGACAATATGGTGTTGTGGGATGAGTGGGAGAATATCTACCTTTCGGAAGAGGGCGATGATGACACCCTTTCAGATTTGTTCTACCAGCAACACAAGGCAGAAATGGACAGAGGGGCGATTGTTTCGTGGCTCGCTCGCCCGATTTTGTATTTGATGAAAATCCGTGCTAGTGATGGACATGCGGCATTTGATTCAGAATATCAGAATGACCCAGTTTCGGGTGACGATGCGATTTTTGCTAATGCATTGCAATACTGGACAGAATTGCCTGACAACCTGATTTATTTCGGCGCGCTTGACCCATCAATGGGGAAAGCTGGAGCAAGCCGAGACCCATCTGCGATTTTAGTCGGCGGGTATCACCGCGAAACAGGCAAACTCTATGTTGTGGAAGCCCAAATTAAAAAGCGTTTACCTGATTTGATCATTGAAGATGTGATCCGCATGCAGAGCCAATATCAGTGCCACCGCTGGTTTGTGGAAACCGTGCAGTTCCAAGAATTTTTAGCCACAGAGCTGGTAAAACGTTCGGCGCAACGGGGCGTGCCGGTGCCAGCAACGGCAACCAAGCCAAATAGTGACAAAATGTTACGAATTGAGAGCCTACAGCCGCATATTGCAAATGGCTTGATTTTACTGCATCGCTCACAAAGTACGCTAGAAAGTCAGTTGCGACACTTTCCGAAAGCGGATCACGATGATGGCCCTGATGCGTTGGAAATGTTGTGGCGTAATGCGGTGAGTTCGTCTGCCCCGATGGAGTGGATTTCGGTCAAAGAAGGCTTTGATGAGGGCGGTTTCGGTGGTGATGATTTTGAAGATTGGGCGGATTTTTCAGGTGGGCGTTGGAGACACTAGATGAAGTTTTTAAATAAGATTACGCAGGCGGTGCGTGGCTTAATGAATAAAAGCGAGCCGTTGCAAACCGATGAGGCAGATGTAATGAGTATGGGGCGGGTGTTAGACGATCATCCGTCCAGAAAACTCAGTCCGCAAAAGTTGCAAGCGATTTTTGATGATGCGGAACAGGGCAACATTCAAGAGCAAGCACAGCTGTTTATGGATATTGAAGAGCAAGATGCAGCGATTGCTTCTAATTTAGTGACCCGTAAACGTGCCACGCTTACGCTAGACTGGGCAATTAAAGCCCCGCTGAATGCGACTGAAGCGGAAGAGAAATTGACTGCGGAAGTAAAACAGTTATTTGAGCAAATCGGCTATTTAGATGATTTGTTGATGGATTTAATGGACGCTTGCTTGCAAGGCTTTTCCGCAAACGAAATTGAATGGCATTTTGAGCAAGGCAAGTGGTTGCCGAAGCGGTTTGTGCATCGCCCTGCTTCGTGGTTTAAGTTAGATGACAATGATAATTTGTTGTTGATTTCGCCGCTTAATCCGCAAGGCGAGCCGTTGATTGCCCAGAAATGGATTGTGCATAGCCACAAAAACCGTTCAAGCCCACTTGCCAGAAATGGCTTAGGGCGAACGCTGGCGTGGCTTTATATGTTCAACTATTACGCAGTCACCGATTTTGCGGAGTTTTTAGAACTGTATGGCTTCCCGATTCGGATTGGTAAATATGGGGCGGGTGCGACCAAAGATGAAAAACGCTCACTATTGCGTGCCTTGTCGGATATTGGTCACAATGCGGCAGGGATTATGCCTGATACGATGAAGATTGAGTTGCACAATGCGGCATCGCAATCCATTGCAGGCAATAACCCTTATTTGCAGATGAGCGACTGGGCAAGCAAGCTTAGTGCCAAAATGATTTTAGGGCAGACTTTAACGAGCGGTGCGGATGGCAAAAGCTCAACGAATGCACTGGGGAACATCCACAATGAAGTCCGCCGTGATTTATTGATTAGCGATGCCAAACAGCTTGAACAGACCATTACGCAGCAGTTGATTTTGCCGTTCTTGCAAATCAATTTCCCGAATATCGACCCGAACCGTATTCCTTATTTTGCCTTCGATTTGAAAGAGTATGAGGATATTAAAACCTTTTCGGAAGCATTGCCGAATTTGGTGGCACACGGGATGAAAATTTCAGTGGCGTGGGCACACGAGAAAACGGGTATTCCGCTTGCCGATGAGCAAGAAGAGATTTTAAAACCGCTTCAAAGTGAGGTTAAATCGGATTTAAAAACGGCAAAAGAAGCAGGAAAATCGACCGCTTTGAGTGCGAAATCTCCCCCTAGCCCCCTCTTTACAAAAGAGGGGGGACACAAAGCGGGTTGCCCTTGTGGGTGTGGGCAAGCGGTGCATTTATCGGGGCAGATTGCAAATTATGGCGATGATGAGCAAGGGGTGTTAGATAAGGCAGCAGATGAAGGCTTTGCTGAGCCTGATTTTAATCGCCAGCTTGAGCCGACGATTAAAAAGATGGTAGGCGTGTTGATGGCGTGCAGTAGCTATGAAGAAGCCAGCGACAAGCTGATTGCCCTTTATCCTGAATTGTCGGTGGAAGCACATCAGCACTATTTGGCAAGTGCGTTATTTTTGGCAGATTTGTTAGGGGCAAGTAATGGCGAACGTAGCGTTTAAAATTGGGCAAACGCCTGAGCAAGCGGTCGAATTTTTACGCCAAAAGAAAATGCTGGCAGCGAAAGTCTTTACCAAAGATTTAAAAGAGAGTGCACTGGCTCGTGCGGCTACGATTGCACGGCTGAGTAGTGCGGAGATGACGAAGGATATTTATCAATCGTTAGAAACGGCAATGCGTGAAGGTAAGCCGTTGCACCAGTGGAAAAAAGAGCTGGTGGGCGAATTTGAGCGTAAGGGCTGGTTGGCAGGGCATGATAAGAAGATCAGCAAGGGGATTGATGGCAAGTTACTTGCCGACCCGAAAACAGGTGAATATTTTGGCACACCGCACAGGCTGAATACGATTTATCGGGTCAATATGCAGGCAGCTTACTCTGCAGCACGTTATCAACGATTGCGGGATAATGTGGACAATCGTCCTTATTGGCAATATTCGGCAGTGGGGGATGCTCGCACCCGTCCTGCTCACTTGGCGTTGAGCGGTAAGATTTATCGCTATGATGATCCGTTTTGGACGACCTTTTACCCACCGAATGGCTTTAATTGCCGTTGCACTGTGATTGCGTTATCCGACCGAGACTTGGCACGACGAGGGATTGAGGAAGTGGGTGATAGCGCTGAATTTTTGGTGGAGGCAACACGCCCTGCGGATAAGTTTGGCAATAAAGAGAAAACCGTAGGCTTTAAGTTGACTGATGGCACGGTGCGAATTGCTGACAAGGGGTTTGATTACAATGTGGGGCGAATAAGCTATAAGCCGAATTTGGATTTATACCCTGAGAAGTTGGCACACCAGCTTGCCAAGGTGGAAATGACAGGGGCAGAGTTTAGGTTGGATTATAAACGGCTTGAGCAGCAGATTTCGGAAATGAAAGGCACGCTTTTCCCTGAGGGTAAAAAGCTTTCGCCTGAACAGATGTTTGCGATGCGTGATAATCTTACTCGGAATTTTAAATTTGCAGCGGGAGTATTAACGCAAGAAAGTAAAACGTTAATGAAATCTAACACAGCAACCGTGTGGCTTTCGGATGATACTTTGATTAAGCAGTTTAATAGCCGTGATGGGCAAGATTTTGGAGTGGAAGAATATGGCGATTTGCCTGATTTAATTTATTCGCCTGAATATCTATTACAAGGAAAAGATTTCCCTGATAGATATACGTTTATCAAAAATGGGAAAATTTTGATTGCAAAAGTACTCCCTGATGAAATTTTTATTTTGTCTTTTAGGAAGATAAAAAATAAAGAGATTCAGAAGCTATTAGAAAAGGAAAACGCACCTAGGTAGGGCTCCCCACACCTACACACAGTCCCGAGTCTATTTCACCTCTTCGCCCGCGATCTGGGAGATTCATCGCTTTTCTAAGTGCGTATAGTGAATATATACCCGTGCGACTTAAAAAGCAACTGAAGGCACTAAAAAGATGATTGAAATCGAATTAACTAACTCAGAACAGATTACACAAGCTTTAGAAAAGCTTGCTAGTGCAGTTAAACGTCGCACGCCACTAATGCGTAATATCGCTGGTACGATGGAATCAGCAGTGTTGCAAAATTTTGAAGCAGGTGGTCGACCTAAATGGTTAGGCTTAAAATATCGTCAAGGCAATCCATTAGTGGATACTGAAAATTTAATGGATAGTATTACCAGTTTTTACGATAACGATAATGCAATCGTGGGGACAAATGTGGCTTATGCGGCAATTCATCAATTTGGTGGCAAGGCTGGGCGTGGCAAAAAGGTGGATATTCCTGCTCGACCATTTTTAACATTAACGCCTGAAGATGAGGAAGATATTTTACAAGACGTACAAGATTACTTCCAGTCAATTATTAAATAAGTGAATTTAGCCTCAAAAACGCACGTGGAGGCATTTTGTTTTTGGTTGGTGTCGTTTTACGATTAAAAATTTTTAAAATGTTTTAAACGGCTTTTAAAGCGTTTTAAAATGGGTTTACTCTTTTCTTCTATGGCTACACGCTATAGGTTATACATAAATCAGCCCCGATGGGGCTTTTTGCAAAAATTTTCTCAAATTCGACCGCTTACTTTGTTGAAGTCGGTCGTTTATCTCTCTTTTCCCTTTTTCTCTATTCTGTAATCCTTTCCCGTTTGGGCGGTTTTATCCTGCAGATGGTCGGGCTGAGGGAGTAGGAGGCTGGTATGTAGATGATAGTAATGGTTATGCATTAGCTGAAAGTATCAATCAGCTAGGCATTGATTTGATGATTGACTATGAACACCAAACTCTTTATCTCGAAAAAAATGGGCAGGGTAATCCCGCAGCGGGTTGGATTAAGCAGGTGGAGTATCGCCCGAATCAGGGCTTGTTTGCGTCGGTGGCGTGGACGGATAAAGCAGCTTCTCAAATCAAAGCGGGGGAGTATCGCTATATTTCACCGCTCTTTATTCCCGACAGTGATGGGCGTGTGATGCAGGTGCTGAATGCAGCGCTGACTAATCGTCCTGCGTTGCACAACCTCGCTGAGGCCTTTGCCCTTTCTCACACTTTTAACCAACAACAAGGACAGCCAATGCTGAAACTTTTACAACAGCTTTTTGATGCACCTAATGCGTCAGAGGCAGAAATGATGGGAAAACTCACCGCATTATCGGCGGCAAAAGGCGATTCTAAAGTCGCTTTAAGCGCAGTTTATGATGAACTTAAAACGCAGACGGCACAAGCGGTTGCTTTATCGGCTCAAGTTGCAAATCCTGATCCGACAAAATTTGTGGCGTTATCACAGATGCAAGCGGTGCAGACAGAGCTGAACACGCTGAAAGCACAACAAGCGAAAGAGAAAGCGGATACCTTGATTACACAAGCGTTATCTGATGGTCGCTTATTACCAGCCCAAAAAGAATGGGCAGAAAACTTGGCTCAAACCAACTTGGTGGCGTTAAGTGATTACTTGGCAACAGTGACACCCAATGCCGCTTTGTCAGGTGGTATGCAAGCAAAAGAGGCACCAACAGACAATGTGGTGGCATTAAGTGCTGAAGAGCTTGCTGCAGCCAAAATGCTTGGCATGAGTGAAGCAGAATTTATTACAGCCCATAAGGAGGGTAAATAATGGCAATGAGCAAAGCAGCAGTGCTGAATATTATTACAGAGCAGTTCCGTAAAGAATTTTTAGATGGGTTAGGTAATTTCCCTAATCAATGGGACAAAGTGGCGATGGAAATTTCGTCCACAACTAAAACCAACACTTACGGTTTTTTAAGTGCCTTCCCGAAAATGCGTGAATGGGTCGGTGAACGTCAAATTCAGAATATGCGTTCGCAAGGCACAAGTATTGAAAATAAAACATTTGAATCAACTGTGGGTGTCCCTCGCACGGATATTGAAGATGATCAGGTGGGTCTATACCGTCCAATCGTGAAACTTGCAGGTCAATCTGCCGCTGAATTACCAGACGATGAAGTGTTTAGTTTACTGAAAAAAGGTAAAAGTACTATCTGTTTTGATGGTCAAAACTTTTTCGATACAGACCACCCATTGTATGAAAAAGTAGATGGTACGGGCAATCATACCGTGCAAAGTAACTTAACTGTAGGGACAGATAGTGATGCCCCAACTTTCTACATTCTAGATACTCGCTTGCCAATTAAGCCACTTATTTGGCAGAAACGCTTAGCACCTGAAATTGAAACCAAATTTGACCCAAGTAAATCCGATAAAGTGTTTATGGAAGATGAATACTTATGGGGAGTGCGTGCTCGTGGTGCGGCTGGTTTTGGGTTCTGGCAGTTAATTCACCGCGTTGAGAAGACCGCATTAACCAAAGAGAATGTGATGAAAATCATTCAGCAAATGGAAGCGTTAGGCGGTGATGGTGGTAAGAAATTAAATGTTAAACCAAACTTAATTTTAGTGCCTACCTCATTGAAGTATAAGGCAAAAGAATTATTTGAATCTGAAATGATTAACGGTTCTTCTAACGTGTTAGAAAATGAACTTGACGTATTGGTGTCACCGTTTATTAACGAATAATCCGTGCTTTCCCCTCTCGCGTAAACTGGCGAGGGGAAACCTTTAAGAAGGAAAGGAAAATGGCTAAAAAAGGCGAAAACAAAAAAGCAGAATCTGAACTATCTGAACTAACTAGTGCAAAAGCAACTGAGACAGAAACAAAGGTTGCTGAAGCAGAAAAGATTGATGAAACCACAGAGAAAAGCCTTCGGGGCGAGGCGGTGAAGTGTGTGGCGCTGTTAATCACTTTGCGCGCATCGCATCCACACGATAGTTATGGGCGCTGTGGTTATCGTTTTAACAAAGAAACACCAGTACGCATTCCTATTGCGGATATCCCTAGCGAGGCAATCGGTGTGTTTGATAATGACCCATATTTAGATTGCGAATATGAGTGCGAATAAACATGGCACGGTGTATGCAGGTATAGCCGATTTCATTTTGCGAGTGGGTGAAAAACAGACGATTGATTTAACCGACCGTGAATTTATCAATGAAGTTGATGAAGTTGTACTCAACACAGCCCTAGTAGATAGTAGTTCGCAAATTGATGGCTATCTAGTCAGTCGTTATCAACTACCGCTGCCAACAGTGCCAGCTAATTTAGTGCGAATTTGCTGTGATTTAGCGCGCTATCGCTTGTGTAGTATGAGTGATGTAACCGTCACTGATGAGGTGCGTGACCGATATGAGGACGCCCTAGCAGAACTCAAACTACTGGCTAAAGGGGTAACCGCTTTAGGTATTGAACAGCAACTGGAATCTGATCCTACTGGAGATATGGTGGTGATGTTCTCTCACGGTAATTCAAGGGTGTTTAGTCGTGATAACCAAAATCGAAAAGGCGTTGATTAACCGTCTAAAACGCGGATTGGGGCAGATGGTCTATCGTGTAGAAAGTTACACAGGGCAGTTGGACGACCCGAATTTAGATATTCGGCGACTGCCTGCAGTACTGACCTCTTACGGGGGCTCAAAAATCACGCCAGTCAGTGTTGGAATGAATAGTGGCAAGCGGTTTAAAAATAATGACACTTTTGTGGTGTTAGTGCTTACCCGCTCTTATCGTAGCGATGCTACTGGCAGACATGGTGATGAGCGTGTGATTGGAGCAAATCAGCTTATTGAGGCTGTGAAGTATTTGCTGATTAACCAAACACTAGAGGGATTGGTTGATCCGATTAAGCCGTTGCGGGTACGAACACTTTGGAATAATGCCGAAGTGAAGTCAGAGAGACTTTCTGCTTATGCAGTAGAGTTTGAGATGAATTACAACCAAGCCCCAGCGCTTGAAGATGGAATGTATCCCGAAGGGGCGGATGATAAGGAGAGTATTGAATATCTCTTTAAACATTATCGCGGTGAATTAAGCAGAATACCTGAATTAACAGGTATTGACGGAAGAATTTATGAGCCAGCTAGCAATGCGCAAGTTGGCTTTAAGGTGGATAAATGAAAGTAATTGCAACAAAGGGTGTGCGTGTACCGATGGAAGATACACCACATCAATATATTACAGAAAACGAGGTAGTGGAAGTTGAAGCAACAACCTATTACCTCCGCCGAATTGCCGATGGGGATTTGCTAGTGGATAAAGCACAAGCGGTCAAAAAAGTGGAAAAAAATGCAAATAATGGTGGGGATAAATAATGTCAAACATTGAATTTAATCAGATTCCGAGCAGTATCCGCTTCCCCGGTGTTTATACGGAATATGACAATAAAGATGCGGTAACGGCATTGCCAGTTAATCCGCAGGAGGTGCTAATTATTGCCCCACAAACGGCAGAATTGGCAGAAGGCAGTTATTCCGCACCGCTGAAAGTGTATTCTGACGTGGAGGTTGCAAAGCATTTTGGGGCAGGTTCGTGGGCGCATTTGATGGTGCGTCAGGCATTGAAAAATAACCCGAATATGAATTTGACCGTGGTTGGCTTACTTGACCATTCCGCAGGTGTGGCAGCGACAGGTTCGGCAACGGTAGCAGGTACAGCAAGCATGGCAGGTGTGTTAACGCTTTCGATTGCAGGGGTTAAGTATCCACTTGCGATTGCGAAAGGGGAAAATGACACAGCAATTGCAACTCGTTTGGCTGCTTTAATCAATGCACAAGCAGATTGCCCTGTAACAGCAACCGTTAGCGCGAAAGCTGTAACCTTAAAAGCAAAATGCAAAGGCGAACTAGGTAACGAGATTACATTAAGCTCAACCAATACGGCAACAGGTGTGAGCCTTGATTTGTCGGCAATGGCGAACGGTCAGCAAAACCCTGCGATTGCCACGGCGTTAGCAAGTGTGGCTGGGACACATTATAACTTGATTGTCAGTCCGTTTACGGATACCGACAATGCGAATGCGCTAAAAGAACACTTGGAAGCAGTTTCAGCGCCGACCGCGAAAAAGCCTGCGATTGGGGTGATGGCGTGGCGTAGTACGCTTGCCACAGGCACGACTTTTACTTCGACGTTAAATTCCGAACGTTTGACAGTGGCGTGGTATAAGGGGGCAACAGAGTCGAATGCCTTGATTGCAGCAGGTTATGCGGCAGTTATTGCGAGCGAGGAAGACCCTGCTCGTCCACTCAATACTTTACCAGTGAAAGGGTTAGCGTTAGTCAATGATGCTCAAATTCCAACATGGGCGGAATATAACCAAGCGCTGTATCACGGCTTAACCCCGCTGAACATTGTAAATCACCGTGTGCAAATTATGCGTGCAATTACCACTTACACTAAATCGCCAACGGGCGTAGATGACCCAAGCTATTTAGAACTGGGTACCATTCGCTCATTAGATTATGGGCGTAAGGCGATTGAACAACGTTTGTCATTGCGTTTTGGTCGCTCAAAACTGGTGAAAAAGAAAACACCTGCGAAGGTGCGCTCTGAGATTTTGGACGTGATGTTTAAACTTGAAGAGCTAGAAATTTGGCAGAATGTGGCAGAAAACAAGGCGCGCTTAATCTGTGTGGTTAATCCACAAGATGACAGCCGTATTGATGCCGAAGTGCCTGCAGATGTGGTAAAAGGCTTACATGTCTTAGCAACCAAAGTGATGCTCGTTTCATAAGGGGGGAGTAGATGGAATATATTGGCGCAATCGTCCTTGAGGTGGATGGCAAAGAAGTAGAAGTAACCAAGTGTGATCCGAAGGTGAACACGGGGCGTAAGGGCGTGAAAACGCTTAACAGTCAAGGGCGTATGCGTGGCTTTATTCAGGGCATTGCGGAATATACGCTTTCGATTACAGCGGTGATTCCTTCCGATGGTTCTGAAATTGACTGGGAGAATATCACGGACGCGAAGTTGACTTATTATCCTCTCAATCAAGCAGATAAGCGTACGAGCTATCGTGGCTGCTTTACCACAGAAGTTGGCGAAAGCTACACAGTGGATAACGAAGCAGTTGTTGATATCCAGATGGGAGCACTTGAGAAGGTGGTTGAGTAATGCAATTGACGGTAACAGGTGATTTGTTGCTGGGTTTGCCCTATAACGGGCAACTCTATTATGCGGTAAAAGTCTCTGCCCTTACGATGGGAGCAGAGTGCCGTGCATTGGAAACCATTGCAGAGCTTGAACTGCCAGAAAATACGCCTGAACGAGTGCGTGAGGTGTTGGCTGAATTTGCTTATTTGCGTGAGCAGATTGAGGTGATTGACATCCCGAAAGCGGAGCTTACCCCGCATTATTTATTAGAGCATTTGACTACTGATGATTATGGCTTGATTACAGGCTTAATCCTAGATTTGCGAAAAAAGCGAATGCTCGCTGGGGAGAAACCAAAGGCGGGCGAGGAATAACTCAACGTCCTAGCTTAAAATCAGCATTAGCGAATTATCGGCAAGCGGTGATGGTGCTGGCGAAATTTGGTTTTACTGCAGATGATGTTTGGGCAATGCCTGTGCAGGAAAGACCAAGCCAGTGCTGCTGTGCAAGCTGTGGCGAATAAAACTAAGCGTGCTAACCAAGAAATTAAAGATAGTACCAAGCAAAGCGAAAATGAGCAGCAACAAGCTAAAAAGAAAACTGCGCAAGTATCTCAAGAGCTAGCCGCTAAGGCAGAAATGCATGCTAAAAGAGTGGCACAAGCAAAGAAAACGCTAGAGATTAAAACCGAGCGTGATTTGCAGTTTGAGCTACGCAAAACCCAGCAAGCCTATCAGACGTTAGCGAAAAGTGGTACAGCGTCTGCGCGTGATTTAGCAAAAGCCAGAGAATCAGTAATCCGAAAAGAGCGAGAACTGCGAGCAGAGATGGGAAAGCAGCCATTAGGGCAACGAATGGCTAACGTGGGACGTGGTGTAGTTGGGGTTGGCGCAGGTGTGATGGCAGGCGCGATGGTCATGCGTGAGCCTGTGAAAAAGGCGATGAGCTACGACCGTGAGTTAGCAATGGTTGCCAATACTGCCTTTTCAGACCGTGATGCAGAGGGGCGTATTGCGGGCAAAAAACAGTTGCACGAAGCCGTGAAAGCGGCAGTAGAAACAGGTGGTGGAACGAAAGAAGAAGCCTTGAGTTCATTGAATGCATTGCTTGCTTCAGGGATGAAAGCAGAAACCGCAATTAGCTTGTTACCGACCTTACAAAAAGGGGCTACCGCAACTGGCGCAAGTCCTGAAGATTTAGCAGCGATTACCATTTCCGCTTTGCAAAATGGGATTAAAGAGGCAGATATTGGCAAGGCGTTGGATATGGCGATTGCCGCAGGTCAAGCAGGACAGTTTGAATTGCAAGATATGGCTCGTTGGTTGCCGCAACAGATGGCAGCAGCAAGCCAGATGGGGTTAAAAGGCTTAGAAGGGTTTGAAGCCCTTTTGATTGCAAACCAACAAGCCCGTGTGACAGCTGGCACAAATGATGAAGCAGGGAATAACTTGGTCAATTTACTTTCTAAAATTACCTCAAAAGAAACCGTTGAACGCCTTGAGAAATATGAATACACAGATAAAAAAGGCAAGAAACGCAGTATCAATTATCTTAAATCAATGGAGGCTTACAAAAATCAGGGGAAAAACTCATTAGAAGCCTTTGCATCCATTATGGACGATGTAATTGGGAGTGATGAAGGCTATAAAAAATTACAAGCGCGTTTGAAGAATGCTAAAAAAGAAGAGCAGGCAAAAATTTTAAACGAGATGACCACAATAGCTGAATCGACGGCGATTGGGCAGATTATTTCTGATCGTCAAGCATTGATGGCGTTGCTTGCTATTCGAAACAATGTGCAACTAGGGCAAGAGGTCAAGGATAGTGTCGCCAAAAGCGATGGCGCAACCGAAACCTCTTACAAAGTCATTGCTGATACCAACGACTTTAAAACCGAAAAAGCCAAGGCTCAGTTTGAATTTGGGCAAATGGAAGGCTTATCTGGCTTTAATAATGCGCTGGGAAGTACAGCAGAAAAGCTTTCGGAATATATGAGTAAATACCCTGATTTGACAGCTGCAGTGGCTAGTGCTGGCACAGGGATTGCCGCATTAGGTGCCGCAGCGCTCTCAGCCGCTGGCGCGATTTCGTTGCTTGGCCGCAAAAATGGTGGTGGGTTCGGCGGCTTTGATATTGGAGATTTTGGTGGCAAAAATAATGGTGGATCGAAAGCCGGTGGCAAAGGTTTTGGTTTGGGTTGGTTAGCAAAAGCGGGGCTTGTGGCTGAGTTAGCGTTGCACTCAAACGAACTTAATGCGGGGGAAGATGAGATGATTGCTGCCCGTTTCGAAAAAATGCAAGCTAGCGGCAATATGTATGTGTCACAGCAGAGTCAACAAGCGGTCAATTCCGCGCCACCTTTTGCAATGGGCATTGCGCAGATGGCATCTCAAATTGGTGCGGTAACAGCCCAGCAGTCTGCTATGCAAGGAGAAGTGAGTTCGGTTAATCATGTATTATCACAATATCAGGCTGATTTTAACGCCTTTGGGCAGAAAATTTCTGACGGGATTCAAGCAGGTTTGGCGGCTCAATCTCACACCATTGATAACCGCATTACGGTGGAGCTTGATGGTGCGGTGATTGCAGAAAATGTGTCGCAACGTCAATTTAATTATTTTAATCGTGGGGTGGCGTAATGTGGATTGTACCGATGCAAACGGCGTCTTATAAGGGCGTGAGTTTTGAGGTTATCAATATCAATGATAGTGCTGATCGTGCTGTGGTAGAGCATCTTTATCCTTACCTGAACGGTGGGGATTTAGAGGATATGGGATTAAACCCGAAACAGGTGCAGTTGCAGGCGATTTTTAATGGCAATGGTTATTACACGGAGGTCACACGTTTTATAAAGATGATGGAGCAACGAGGAGCAGGTGTATTGGTTCATCCGATTTTCGGACGTATGCCAAATATGCTGTGCACCTCATACTCAATTCGCCATGACGCGGAAAATATCAATTACTGCGCGTTGGATTTGACTTTTAAGGAAGCGACAGAGGCAGAATCGATTTTTGTGTTTGAGTCGCCGATTGTGGGCAAAATTGATGGACTATTTAATCAGATTGATGCGTTGTTTGCTCAAGGTTCCGAGTTTTGGTCTGCGGTGATGAATGTGGCATCAATTGGCTTTAACTGGCAAGCACGTTTATTAGGCATTTGGGGTGGGCTTTACGCGACCTTTGAAGCTGTACGTAATTTGTTTGGATTGGATAAGAAGAAATATCGGGTTGCCTCTTCGGCATCTTCTAAGAATTATGCTCAGCAGGCGAATGTGGCAATACAGCAACTAAAAGAGATGGTTGATTTTGGGGTTGAAAGTGCCAGCAATCGCAATGCACTGACTTTTTCTGCCCGCTTGCGTAATGTCACGGAAGCGGTGGCGAAGGTGAAAGCAATTCCGAAGGCGGTATCTGAAGATGAAACGCTCAACCGCTCTAAAACGGTGAAACTCAAGGGTAGTGATGTGAGTGAGCTGTCGATGATGCTGGATTTAATGACCTTTGCTAAATTAAGCGAATATTCTGTGCAGTTAGTCGAAAGTGAGCAAGAAACGTTAATTACTTATGAGCTAGAAGAGCTGAATCGCACAGTGAGAGCTGAAGCCTTGGCGCTAATTAACAAAATTCGCCAAGCACAACAAGCAGAGCGTTCGGCAGTAGAGAATGCTCAAACTACGGCAATTTATGAACGGGCAGAAGGGGTGATTGAAGCATTACGTCAAACAGCACACGATTTCACCGCCTTGATTTTGTCAGCCATTAACAAAAAACCACCGCTTGTGGTGCGTGCTTGCCCATTAAATGGCACATTACATATGGTGGCACACGCCTTATATGGCGATTATACCCGTGCTGATGAGTTGTTATTGCTGAATCCACAAATTCGATTGCCGAATTTTATGCAAGAGGGAGAGTTACTCAATGCTTACGCAAAATAATGTGGTGGTAGAAATTGATGGTAAACAACATAAGGCTTGGAAGACCTATGATGTAGATAGTGATTTCCAGATTCCTGCCGATGCCTTTAGTTTTGAAATTGGTGTGCCTGCAAATAATGAGGTGTTGCCTGATTTCTCTGGTAAGACTGCAAAGGTGTTGATTAACGATACTTTAGTGATGACAGGGATTGTGGACACCACGCGGCATAGCTTACGCAAAGGCAGTCGCACTTATTCCCTTAATGGGCGTGATCGTGCCTCGCTTTTAGTGGATAGTTCCGCACAGATTACCAACCTGAAAGGCTTAACCGTGCTTGATGCTGTGAAAAAAATTGCCGAGCCGTTGGGGATTAAGGCAATTCAGCTAAAAGCCGAAAAGAACCCGTCGCTGGATAAGGTGGATATTGATGTGGGCATTGATGCTGCTACGGCGATTAGTCGGATTGCCAATTCTGCTGGGTTGCATTGGTGGTTTAGCCCTGATGGGGTGTTGATTGTGGGCGGAGCGGATTATAGCACGCCACCTGTGGCAACGCTTTGCTGTACGCGTGAGGGCAAAGGGAATAACTTTACGGATATTGAAGTGACCTTTGATGTGGCGAATCGCTTTAGCGAAGTGACCTTTCTTGCGCAATCGCATGGTAAGAAAAATGATGACAATAAAAACGATTTAAAGTGGGTTTATAAAGATGACGATTTTCCGTTTTATAAGCCGAAAACGGTGGTGCTAGGCGACTGTGAAAATTTGGAAGCCTTGAAAAAACAAGCGAAAAAACAACTATCCGACTGGCAGTTAGATGCCTTTGACATGAAGATTATTGTAGCAGGACATACTACGCAAGACGGTACCTTGTGGGAAGCAGGGCAGCGGGTACATGTGATTTGTGAGGAGTATGATATTGATGCGATTTTCTTTTTGATGGGTCGTCGCTTTATGCTTTCGAAAACCGAAGGCACTCGCACCGAGTTACGCTTTAAACAAGACGGCGTATGGACACCTGATGCTTATGAGGCTAAGGCGGAAAAAGCCAAAAAACGCAAAGGTAAAAAAGGATTGAGCAAGAAGAAAGGCCAAGGGCGTAAGAAAAAAGCCCCGCGCGAAGAGATTATTTTAGGGCTGGAAAAATAATGCGAGGATTAAGTCAAAAAGTAAAACAGATGGCGCAAGGGGTGCAAGACACGGTACGCCTTGCCTTTCGGGGCGTGATTAACCTTGTCAATAGTGATGAGGGGATTCAGAAAGTGCAAGTTTCTGGCTTAGCTGATGAGACGATTGCAGACGTGGAGTTTATGCAGCAGTTTGGTTTAACCTCTGTGCCACCGGCGGGGACGCAAGTAGTGGTAATTCCCGTAGGTGGAGCTACAACGCATAGCATAGTAGTGGCAACAGAACACGGTTCCTTTCGGGTCAAAAATTTAAATGGGGGGGAGGTTGCGGTTTATGATGAATCGGGCTCAAGCATTGTTTTACGTAATGGAAAACTGATTGAAGTGGAGTGCGACCGTTTTGTGCTAAATTGCCAAGAATATAGCGTAAATGCTACAAGCTCTGCGAAATTTGATACGCCATTGTTGGAAACTTCGCAAGTGATGACCGCACAAGGCCAGATTAACGGCAATGGAGGAATGGCAGTGCAAGGTGGCAGTGGTGCAACCTTTAGTGGTAATGTGGTGCAATCTGGTGGTAGTTTTACAACAGATGGAGATGTGACGGCTAATGGTACATCATTAAAAAATCATACTCACCGAGCGCAAGGCGATCGTGGAGTGACAACCTCGCCAATTTAGCCCTATAGTTTCTATAGGTTACTTAAATAAGCCCCATTGGGGCTTATTTGTTATGTTGAAGTCTCTCTTTTATATCCTGCCTTTTAATCCGTCCATAATTTGCATATGGACAGAGAAATCAGCCCGCTTACTGGGGACTATACAAGTAAAACAATCAGTACACTGCAAAATGCCGTGTATATCAGACTCACTACACCATTAGGCTCTTGGTGGGCAGATGGGCGTGTAGGTTCTCTGCTCCATACTATTCAGCGCGAAAAAGATTTAAGCCGAGTGGGGCGTTTGGCCGTGCAATACGCCGAAGAAGCCTTGCAACCATTACTTGATGATGGGCGAGCAAGTGAAATTATTGTTACACACGAACAGCCATTAGACGGCACGCTAAATCTTTTTATCCAAGTAACTGATAACAGGGGCGAAACAGTCACTTTTAAACACCCTGTAAAAATTATTTAAAGGGGGAATAAATGGCTTTTAAAACGCCCGATCTTGAAGAAATCCGACGCGATATTTTAAGGGATATTGTTTCACTTCAACCGTCTGCCGATATTTCGGTGGACTCTGACTATTATGTGCGAGCTTCGGCACTAGCTTCTTGCGTGTCAGGTTTGTACGCCCATCAAAAATGGATTATTCGCCAAACGTTCCCAGATACGGCAGACAGCGAGTATCTGGAAATGCATGCCGCGCTACGCAACATTTATCGTAAAAATGCGACTTATGCAGTCGGTACAGCGAAAGTCACGGGTAGTGATGATTCGGTGATTGGCGAGGGATTGCAGATTCTCACAGGTTCGAATTATTACGAAGTGACTACACCTGCCAAAATTGTGAGTGGCACGGCGGTGGTACAAATTCGCTCGTTAGCAACAGGAGCGAATCAAAATATCACGCGGGAAACGGAAGCGGTATTTATGGCCGCCCCTTCTGGGGTGGCAAGCTCAGTAACGTTGCTAGAAGCAGGCGGTGGCACAGACGCGGAAAGTGATGCGGAGTTGTTAGACCGTTTACTTGATGAGATTCGCCGACCCGCGGCAGGCGGTACAAAAGCAGATTTTGCACGCTGGGCGAAAAGCGTTGATGGAGTGACAACTGCCTTTGTTTATCCTTATCGTCGCGGTTCTGGCACGGTCGATATTGCGATTACCAGTGGAGATGGTTTGCCATCTGATGCGGTGGTGGCCGAATGTCAGGCTTACATTGATAGCGTGCGTCCAGTGGGGGCGAAAAGCGTGCTAGTGATTAAACCTGTAATTAAAACTGTGAATTTTGTGATTGAGGTGGCACTAGATGATGGCGTAACACTCAATGAAATACAAAGCGAGATTGAGCAAGCGCTGATTAACTATTTTGCCTCACTAAAACCAGCGGACACGCTGGTGGTATCGCAAATTGAAGCAGTAATTAGTGACTTGATTGGCGTGGTGGACAGAAATTTGATTGCGCCAACGAAAAATCAAACGATTGACGCCTTGCGCGAAATGGGCTGGTTTAAATTGGGCAAAGTAACCGTGACGGAAATGCAAAATGGATAAGCTAAAAAGCCAACACGCTGAAGCCTTAGGGTTATTGCTGCCGCCAGTTTCTTACCATTCCCGTGGGGAGTTAGTTTATCGGTCGTTACTGGTTGATGGCTTAGCACTTGACCGAATCTATGAAAGCAGTTTGCAAATTGTTGCGGCAATTAGCCCGCTTGCAGGCGTGATGATTGGCGACTGGGAACGTGTAACAGGCTTAACAAGAAACAAAAATAAACCGCTTGAAGAGAGAATTGCTGCAGTGGTAGCAAAGCTTAATGATAAAGCCTCTCTATCTGTACCTTATCTCACAAAAAAAGCGAAAGAACTTGGCTATGACATCAAGATTGTCGAGCCTGAGCCGTTCCGTGCTGGGATTAGTCGAGCGGGCGAAGTGTTATGGGATGAGGGCGTGAAATGGCTTTTCTTTGTGGATATTGGTGTGCCTGAAAAATTATACAGTGGTGAATATCGCTTGGATTTATATGGGGTAAAAACCATTACAGACCCTGTGTTAGAAGCCTTGCTGAATGTGGTGCAGCCTGCCTACACCAAATACTGGATTAGATATTATAACGGACAAACAAATGCGTAAGAAGATTGAACGAATTGATAGTGATAACGGCAAATTTAAAGATGGCGACCCGCTATCTGGTGAGTATGGCACAATTGTGAAAGCCAAGTGGCTCAATGATGTGCAAGATGGGTTACTTGCCAATCAGGGAGAAATTTTAACTGTACTAGGCGAGGCTGGAATCGAAGTCAACGAAGCCGATGAAACTCAATTATGGCAAGCCCTGCAAATGCTATCAGGTCAAGTGGATTCTATCGCTGCATTACGAGAGTTTGAGCCACGACGTGACCGCCAGTTGGCGTATGTTAAAGGCTATCACGCAGGCTCAACCAAAGGTGGTGGCTATTTTATGGCTGATTTGTCGGACAATACGAGTGCGGATAATGCGGGGACGGTGGTTGTAACGGCTACTGGGAAACGGTGGAATAGATTATCAAATCAGCCTAATGTTTATGATTTTGGGTGGATGGCAGGGATTTATCCTAATGCCGCAGAACTAAAAAATGTACAAAAGCAATCGTTATTACCGAATGCACAGTATTGTTTTGCAGACAGAGCAACATTTATTGCTGACAATCAATCTGGCAAGCTAGATTGGCTGCCAGATGGTACTGTGGTTGTGGCAGAGGGGGCTTTTTACGTCCGGAAAGAGGGATGTAAGGTTATCCCAGATGCTCATGGTTGGGAGGTAATCCCTGAGTACGAGACTATTGGGAATTACAAATCCGGTTATGATGGCACGCAGAAAACAAGTACAACCATCGAATATCGAGTATGGAATGAGGTTGCGATTAACGTTATCGAAATCAAGAACCCTAAATTAAGAACGCTCGAAAAAGTATTTGCGCCGAATGTCAAACCTGATGCTACAGCTTTACGCATTACACCAAAAGAATTTTCAAAGGTAACTGGTCATCGAATTGCAATTAGTTGTGATGGGTTCAGAGCCCCGAATGGCGCAGATTGGACAACATCCGATGAGGGAAAACCTGTTGGTTTACAAATTGCTCACGGCAAACTATACCAAGATTGGCTGCCGTACGAGAATCGCGATGAGGCAATTGTGATGCTTAAAACAGGGCAACTAGTCGCAGCAAAAAAAGGGGATGGTATAACAGGTCAACAATGGATTGAGCGTGGTGCTTTATGGTCGGCTGCCTTTGTTGGGTTTGTTGTAGAGTCCGGACAAGTAGTGCCTAGTACATCGAATCAAAAATCTGCTCGCACAGTGCTAGGGCAAAAAGATGACGGCACACTGGTTATATTCTGCGCTGAGGGGATTACAGATCTGTTCGGACTAACGATACAACAATGTGGCGAATTTGCATTATCTCTAGGTTGCCGAATCGCCTATTGCTTAGATGGTGGAGGTTCGACTCAATGCTGGTGGAAAAATTGTTATGCTAACCATAGTTCAGATGGTGGGTTTAAACGCGAACGTAAAATTGGCTCATTTTTAATTATAAATGATAGTGAGGCTCCTGATTTTGATTCGGGGTGGCAGGATTTGATACTTGCCGACGATGTGCAACCTAATAATGCAGTAGGTGCCAGATGGCGCCAAAAAAATGAAAATGTTATGGTGGAATTTGATGTCAAATATAATTTCCTGGAAAAAACTCACACGGTCATAACCAAAAATGTATTACCACAATCTCGTCATGCTTATCATCTTTCGAAAATGAAAGGTTATGCTGTTGGCGACACAGGAAAAAGCGGCGGTTTTTATACGGGAGCTGCCAGTATCAACGCTCGGTCTAGTGAAAAAACACCATATTTAGTTGGTCGTATGGATTGGGTCGCAATAAATAGCAATGCTTAGGAGATAGGTATGACATATTTTTTTGATGGTAACTCTATTTTAACGAAAGGGATTAACGATATACCCAATCATGCTATCCCAATTGATGATGATCTTTATCAAAGTATAGTTGATGCGATGGCTAACAATCGCACGGTTAATATAAAAAATGGCAGTGTTTTTCTTGAACAACCAAATGAACCTCAAACTGAATCGCTAATAGAACAACGCGAGCAAATTCGCCAAGCCATCAACACCAAACGTGACCAAACCGATGCAAGCGGTGTATTTGTGCCACAACTGGGTAAATGGATTGATAGCGACGATAAGGCATACCAAAACATTTTAGGGGTTAAAGCAAGCCTTGATTTGTTGGGTGATATGGAGATTAGCTGGACGTGGGCTGATAACACCAGTAGCACTATCAACCGTCAAACGCTTGCGGTAATTGTGGGCGCATTATTGCAAGCAAAACAAGCCAACCATGCTAATGCGATTAAGCATAAAGAGGCAGTGATGTTGACCGATAATCCGCTTGAGTATGATTATTCTGCAGGTTGGACTAAAACTTATGCCGATTTTATAGAGGGTACACAAAATGGCTAAATCAAATAAATTTAAACAGTGGGGCTACCATGTAGTAATCGCATTAGACCAACTATTTAATGCTTTAACTGG
>QWCW01000242.1_pt1 | contig 21710 bp, 16 predicted proteins | sample 1972691 | NCBI WGS metagenome assembly QWCW01 (sample SAMN09866698, study PRJNA288562) | Human oral metagenome isolate pre2_saliva, whole genome shotgun sequencing... | reverse complement strand
CTGGAACTGAGCCATCCCTTGGAAATAATAGAAAATCATCTCATCTGGGTTGTACTCAATGGCAGGACGGCAGATAGCAATTACCTTATCGTAGTCGTGTGTGTCCCAAATATTCTGTATAAGGGCTATCCTTGCACTCGAATTATCGGGTTCTATCTCTATTGCTCGTTCGTAGACTCGAGTGATGTCAGGCTTTGGCAACTTGAGAAAAGACATGTATGCAGCTTTAAGCATATAGATGTCAGCATTCTCTTGGGGCACAGCTAAAGCCTCAGAGAAGAGTCTCATCACCTCAGTACTGTCTGGATTATTATCTTTCTGACTGCTTGCAATAACCTGACGGAGCAACTCTAACTTCAAAGTCTGCGCTGTCTTCGGAGATTGCAACAGCTCCCGTAGGATCGTCTTTACGCTTGCCTTGTCACCAATATTATTATAGTAATCCATCATGGAGACCTTGGCAAGCGAGTTGTCAGGGTCTTCCTTCAACACATCACGGTACTTTTGAAGTGCTTCCTTCTTCTTTCCATTCTGCAAGAGCCAGTTCCCGAACATCACACGATAGTTGAGATCAAGAGGATGACCATCAACGAGCGCCTTCAACTCATCGTACTCCTTGCGCTTTTCTCCCATCTGTTCGTATATTTGCATCTTGCTTAGAGAGATCTGCTCGTTGGTTCCCTCCACCGTTTCCAACCGTTCCAAGCACTTAATCATCATCTTATAATCATTCTGAGAGCCGTACAGTTGATAGAGAAGTTGCAGTACATCAGAGCGCATTTTATTAGCTTCATAGAGGCGTTCGAAGGCTTTTATCGCATTAGGATAGTCTTTCTGCGACACATAGAGTTTACCTAATTTCTCCTGATAAGCCGAGTTCTCTGGGTCAAGACTTGCCGCCTTCTCGAAGTATTCACGTGCCAGAGCATCCTTCTTCATGTCCACATAAAAAGCAGCTAACTGATAGTAGACCTCTGGAGCTTGTGGATTAAGGTCGCGTGCATGGCACAGAAGGTCGAAAGCAGCCGTTAAGTTGCCCATATCCTGCTGTCTCATCGCCTCAAGGAAGAAGTAGTTATAGCTTTGAAGGCTATCCTCTCGGTCAGCATGTACAGCCAAAGAGCCACCCAGCAGAGCAAGCGCAATGAGGGTGCGACGTATCTTTATACCTTTCAATATAACTTTATTGAACATTTATAGTTCCTTTCTTTATCTTTACTTCACGCCCGTGTGGCCATATCCCCCTTCACCCCGTTCGGTCTCATCAAGCATATCCACCTCAACAAACTCAGCCTGTTCATGCCGTGCAATGACCATTTGTGCAATGCGTTCACCGTCGTTGATGGTGAAAGGCTCATCTGAGAAGTTAATGAGAAGAACCATGATTTCACCACGATAATCGGCATCTATCGTACCAGGAGAGTTCAGAACAGTTAGTCCATGCTTCAAGGCAAGACCACTACGAGGGCGCACCTGTGCCTCAAACCCTACTGGTAGAGCGATATGAAGACCAGTCGGAACGAGTCTTCTCTCCATGGGTTTCAATACGATAGGTGCGTCGATATTAGCGCGGAGGTCCATCCCCGCACTCTGTGAAGTAGCATAAGCAGGAAGCTGCTGATGCCCTTTATTGATTACTTTTATCTGTATCATTGCTATATAATAAGGTACAAAATTAAGCAATTAAAGCCATATTCATACATTTTATGTAGTAAAAAACTTGTTTTTAGCCAATTTTAATTACTTTTGCGTGTAGCTTTCAATCACCGAACTAATCATCATCTCATTTCATCAACACCCAACATTCAACACCCATCAACCAACTTTCACCCCCGAGCTAATCATCACCTCATTTCATCAACACCCAACATTCAACACCCATCAACCAACAACAACCGCAATGAACTGGCAACAATTAATATCCAACAAGCGTCTCGGACAGGAAGAGCGACATGCCCTTCGGCACGACGACCGTTCTGAATTCAAGCGTGACAGCGACCGACTGATATATTCTGCACCCTTCCGACGACTGCAGAACAAAACCCAAGTGTTCCCTCTACCAGGCAGTGTCTTTGTGCACAACCGCCTCACTCACTCCTTGGAAGTGGCCTCCTTAGGTAAGTCCTTGGGTGATGACGTAGCAAGAAAACTCATCGAAAAGCACCCAACGTTACGTGGAACGCTCTTTGAAGAGATTGGAACCATCGTACAGACAGCTTGTTATGCGCACGACATGGGTAACCCTCCCTTCGGTCATAGTGGTGAGAAGGCGATGCAAGCATTCTTCACTGAAGGTCCAGGAATTAGCTTGAAGGACCATGTCAGCCCACATTTCTGGGAGGACATTACCCATTTTGAGGGCAACGCCAACGCCTTCCGCCTGCTAACCCACCGTTTTTTGGGCCGAAGAGAAGGTGGATTTGTGATGACCTACACTACCCTTGCGAGTATTGTCAAGTATCCTTTCAGTTCTACCTACGCTGGCAAACACGGCAAGTTCGGCTTCTTTGCTACGGAGGAAGACACTTACAAGAGGATTGCTGATGAATTAGGTATCATACAGAAGGATAGTTCGGAGAAAGGTATCTGTTATGTTCGCCATCCACTAACCTACCTTATGGAGGCGGCAGACGACATCTGTTACGAGATTATGGACATCGAAGACTCCCATAAACTCAAGCTCCTTTCATTTGACGAGACGGCCGACTTGCTCCTTGGCTTCTTCGATGAGGCGACAAGGAAGAGTATTCGTCAGCGCATAAAGGACGAGGGTGTGACCGACCAAAACGAACAAGTCGTTTATTTCCGTGCTTGTGCTGTGGGCTTATTAGAGGCCGAGTGTGTCAATGTCTTCGTTGAACACGAGGACGAAATACTCAATGGAACATTCGAGGGGTCGCTTATCAAGCATATATCCGAGCTTCCTCGACAGGCTTACAAGCACTGTACAGAGGTCTCAGTGGACAGGATTTACCGCAGTAAAACGGTCCTCGACGTTGAACTATCAGGTTATAAGATTATGGAAACACTAATGGAAGCACTCATCGGAGCGGCTGTTGAGCCCGACCATTTCCATAGTCAGCAACTCATCCGACGCTTCTCAAGTCAGTATGACATCCAAAGTCCTTGTCTTGAAACACGTATCATGGCGGTGCTCGACTTCATCAGTGGGATGACAGACATCTATGCGCTCGATATCTATCAGAAGATAAATGGTATCAGTCTTCCCATAGTTTAACCCTCTCTTCAGCCTTTTCACAAGTCAAAGAGGACTTAGAGGAAAAGGATTAAAGCACTCTACAAGACATTTGTCTTAACTCCATTTCACTCCTTCAACTCCTTTCACTCCTAAAAAGAAACAATGGAATATCAACATAAAGACACCCCACAACGCATTTGTCTTAACTCCATTTCACTCCTTCAACTCCTTTAACTCCTAGACAGAAACAATGGAAAATCAATATAAAAAGACCTTTCCTGACCTCATGGTAGGAAAGAAGATTATCTACGTTCACGGCTTCATGTCAGCCGGTTCAAGTCACACAGTACAAATACTAAGGGACTACATGCCCGAAGCTACAGTCATTGCGCCCGATCTCCCTATACATCCTGAGGAAGCGATGGAGCTGTTAAACAATCTTGTCGACACCGAGAAGCCCGACTTAATCATAGGTACTTCAATGGGAGGAATGTACACGGAGATGCTTTATGGGGTCGATCGAATATGCGTAAATCCTGCTTTTCAGATGGGAACTACCATCAGTGAGACCAATATGATGGGTAAACAAGTGTTTCAAAATCCACGCCAAGATGGCATACAGGAGGTTATCGTCACCAAAGCATTGGTTAAGGAATACAAAGAGATAACCGAGAAGTGCTTCTCTCAAGTGACGGAAGAGGAGCAGCAACATGTCTTCGGACTCTTTGGCGACGCTGATCCCGTTGTCCATACCTTCGACCTTTTCAGCGAGCACTACCCTCAAGCGATTCGTTTTCATGGTGAACACCGACTCATTGAGAAAGCTATTTACCACTACTTAATGCCCGTCATCCGATGGATTGACGACCGACAGGAGGGGCGCGAACGGCGGACAGTACTCATAGACCAGAACACGCTCGCTGATGGATACGGCAAACCGAAGTCGAGTCTGAACAAGGCTTACGAGTTCTTGCTCGATAACTACAACGTATTCTTTGCTTGTCCAGCACCAACAAACAACCCATCTGCAATCACCGAACAGCAAGCATGGATAGAGGACACCTTCAGTGCACCTGCTTGGAACCATGCCATCTTCACCAACCAGCCGCAGCTTCTCTATGGCGACTACCTCATCAGTAGTAAAGAACACGATGATTTCCTCGGAACAACATTGCTTTTTGGTAGCGAAGAGTTCAAGACTTGGGAGGAAATTATCACTTTCTTTGAACGCTTAGGAGGACAGTAAGCGAGCAAAACTGTCAATCTTCCTCGAATTATTTTCATGAAGAAAAATATTTCTTGTCATGAAAAAAAATATTTTTCTTCATGAAAAAAAATTCTTCTTTTCATGAAAATAATTCACGACAGAGGACTCTCTGCAATAGATAAAGCGCATAACAAACTGACAACAAAGCAAAAACACCCACTCAAAACATAACCCAGTAAATCAATCTCCACGCTCCGTAAGAATACACGTCATACACGTTCAGCGTACTAAGGAGACACTCTCATCATGGCACACGAACTCTTTGCACGTATTGCCGACATCCTTTCGGCACCTTCTGAAACGCAGGCTCTCATCATGCACGAGACACTTGTCATTGCTTGTCACGAAGGATTGAAAAATACCCGACATGGTTTCGGTAACCTGTCGTCGCAGGTGGAGTCACTATGTAGACAACATCATATAGCTCCACAAGACATTGTAGCAATACAGAAAATGCGTAGGCATAGTAACTCTACGGCCCCCATCCTACCCGACGACGTGGCCTACGACTGTCGTGCCTTGGCTATCTTCGTCTCTGCAGTCGTACAGGAAGCTATCCCTTCATTCCTTGTTAAGATGATTCCTGCACGTGGACGCACAACAGAGAACATACAGATAATGAATTATCGATACATCCGCTGTATCGTAAGAGAGTGGGATGACAAGACAATTCAAGTAGCTGTAACCAATCAGGACAGTAGCGAAGAGCTCCTGACAGTAGACTATATGGACACACCAGAGTATATCGACTTCAGCTACTTACGCCCTTTGCTACGCGAAGGGATGCAACTAAACCTCCTTGACTGTACTGTCACACGCAAGAAGGTAGTACCACGTCTTGTCGTTGTGGAGCCAGACTATCTCATAGACATCTCTACCATTGCCAACTGTTTTGAGTCTTACGGACATCATCCGTTGCTCTTCACCGTCAACCGACTTAGTCCTCGTCTCAGTAACAAGTATTTTCTATTGGGTAACTTTGCTGGTTCTGCCCTCGACGATATCATCAATCATCCTGCAGAATACGACATTAAAGACACCTTTCGGTCTAACTTTAGAGAGAAGGCATTGGACTATGCCACCTGTCCTGGCTTTGATGCAGCATCGTTCAAACAAGATGCTGAACGACAGGTGGAGAACATCAAGGAGATTGTAGACGAAATCTTCCGTAGTTTCGACCGCCAGAAAGCTATCCTCGAACCGTCGTTTGTATGCGAGCGGTTAGGCATACAGGGACGTGTAGACCTTATGACGACCGACTTAAAACTGCTTGTTGAACAGAAGTCGGGCAAGAATTACTTTATTGAAAGAAAGAGTCGCAATGAGCATGGGTCGCTTCATGTAGAGAAACACTACGTGCAGTTGTTGCTCTACTATGGTATTCTACAATATAATTTCCAACTCAGTCCGAAGAATACACACATTGAGTTGCTGTATTCTAAGTACCCTCTACCTGACGGACTACTTGAGGTTGAACCACTGCAAAAGCTGATACGTGAGGCTATTCGCTTCCGTAACCAAGCTGTGGCAACGGAGTTCTGGATGGCAGAAAATGGTTTTGAAAAGATATTACCACTGCTTACTCCGCAAACACTGAACACTGAGAAGCATGATGATGATTTCTATAAACGTTATCTACTACCACCACTCATAGCATTACTGGCACCACTCCATCAGCTCAACGAGCTCGAACGAGCCTATTTCACACGTATGATGACCTTCGTTATCAAGGAACAGTTGGTTTCAAAAGTGGGTGTGCAAGAGGGTGTTGGAAGTAGCAATGCCGACCTCTGGAACATGCCGCTTGCGGAGAAGAAAGAGACGGGTAACATCTATACAGGACTGACTATCACCGAGAAAGAGCGTAGTAGCTCGTTCAACGGATACGATACTATCACACTCTCCGTGCCTCAGCAGGGCGAAGATTTCCTCCCTAACTTTCGCAGAGGAGACATGATTTACCTCTATGCATACAAGAAGAAGGAGGCGCCTGACGTCAGGAAGAGTATTCTTTTCAAAGGTTCTCTACAGGAGATACACGGTGACAAACTTGTTGTACACCTCAATGACGGACAGCAAAACCCTAACCTCATCAACGGAGACTACTTCGCCATTGAACATGCGGGGAGTGACATCGGGGGTACATCGGCTATCAGAAATCTACACATCTTCATCACCTCAAGTGAAGAACGGCGTCAGCTACTTTTAGGACAACGTGCGCCACGCAGCGACAAGTCGCTTACCTTGTCTCGTAGCTACCACCCCGATTATGACGAAATCGTCTTGAAAGCAAAGCAAGCACAGGACTATTTTCTTCTTATCGGTCCTCCTGGTACGGGTAAGACTTCACAGGCTCTGCAGTTCCTTGTGCGTGAAGAGCTGGCTGGAAACATCTATTCGCAATCAGCAGCAGCTTGTATAACGAATGTTTCTATGCCTAACAACCCATCAGAAACCATCAACACCCAACACTCAACACCCACCACCCAACCATCCATCCTCCTCCTTGCTTATACAAATCGTGCTGTCGATGAGATTTGTAATATGCTGACTGAGAACGAACTCGACTACATCCGCATAGGTAACGAGTTCAGTTGTGATCCGAAATACAGCAACCATCTATTGAAGGAGGTGTTAGATGAGAATGCAACCCTCAACAGTATCAAGTCTACCTTGGTTGCAGCTCGCATCGTAGTAGCCACTACCTCTACTATGAACAGTAATGCTTCGCTCTTTAATATCAAGCATTTCGACCTCGCTATCATCGATGAAGCAAGTCAGATATTAGAGCCTAATGTGATTGGACTACTGTCTGCCCGACATGGAGAAGAGCGTGCGGTAGATCGGTTTATACTGATAGGCGACCATAAACAACTGCCTGCGGTGGTGCAGCAACAAGACTCTTTAGAGATGGATGAGAGCCATCAGATTCTCAAAGACATCCATCTCTTATCCTGTGCTAATTCCTTGTTTGAACGCCTTATCCTTACCGAACGGGCAGCTGGAAGAACTGATTTTATTGGTACACTACACAAGCAAGGACGCATGCACCCCGACATTGCCGATTTTGCCAATCGTAAGTTCTATACTAAGGAACGGTTGGAGTGTGTTCCATTAGCCCACCAGTTGGAAGAAACATTAGCCTACAACGAAACAAGCAAAGACGAAACAGACGAGCTGTTAAAGGCGCATCGTATGATATTCATCCCTTCAAAACCTTGTAGACAACTGAATATATCAGAGAAGGTAAACATGGAGGAGGCTCGTATCATTACTGACCTGCTTAAACGACTATACCGACAACTCGGCAAGGATTTCGATGCACAGAAATCTGTTGGGGTCATTGTGCCTTATAGAAATCAGATTGCAATGATTAGAAAGGAGATAGAGAAACTTGGTATTCACGAACTTGAAGAAATCAGTATAGACACTGTTGAACGCTATCAGGGTAGCCAGCGTGATATTATCCTGTATTCGTTCACTATCCAAAGTCGCTATCAACTTGACTTCCTGACGGCCAACACCTTCTATGAAGATGGTCTGCCTATTGACCGTAAACTGAATGTTGCTATCACGAGAGCCCGCAAACAGCTAATTCTAACAGGTAATGAACCGACATTAAGACAGAATCAACTCTTTGAGGAACTCATTGACTATATCAAAGAGAAGGGCGGATACTATACGTGGGGATAGATAAGGTGAGGAAAAAGTATATGTGGTAACATTTCTTGTTATGGATATGCACAAGGGATGTGGGGCATAGTCTCTAATAGTGCTGAGGATTAAAAGGCATCTTGTAGATTATCAACTCTGTTGTAAGTTAGTATCAGAAAGGAGTTACACAACCGCATATAAACCTAATGGAGAAGATGGGTAGGACTCGTTATAAAAATCTACAACATACGTGTTTTGGCTTAAAAGTAAGCCTAATTACGGCATCTATTTTACGAATTGAGAATTAACAAGCCTCCTCATGCCGTTATTCAACTGATTTTCCGTAACTTTGCAAACAGATAAAAAGTAATAAAAGATGAAGATAGAAGCGCAAATTACCATTGCTGCACTTGCAGCTGTCAAGGAGTTATATGGGACAGAAGTCCCCGAGAAGATGATTCAGTTGCAGAAAACACGCAGCGACTTTGAGGGTAACCTCACACTCGTAACGTTCCCACTACTGAAGACTTCACACAAGAAGCCTGAAGACACAGCACAAGATATAGGTGAATACTTGAAGAAGAACTGCAAGGCTGTGGCTGACTTCAACGTTGTTAAGGGTTTCCTTAACCTTGTTATTGCACAAGCAGCATGGACGGGTCTGTTGAACGACATTAACGCTGACGAAAAGTTCGGCGAGAAGCCGGTGACAGAGGAGAGTCCTTTGGTGATGATTGAATACTCTTCACCTAACACTAATAAGCCTCTTCACCTCGGTCATGTACGTAACAACTTGCTCGGTTGGTCGTTGGCACAGATTATGGAGGCTAACGGCAATAAGGTAATAAAGACGAATATCGTTAATGACCGTGGTATCCACATCTGTAAGTCTATGTTGGCTTGGCAGAAGTGGGGCAATGGTATCACACCAGAAAAGGCTGGTAAGAAGGGCGACCATTTGATTGGTGACTTCTACGTACTATTCGATAAGCACTTTAAAGAGGAGTGTCAGCAACTGCAAAAGCAGTATGAAAAAGAAGGTATGACGGCCGATGAGGCTAAAGAGAAGGCTGAACACGAGGCTCCACTGATTAAGGAAGCACATGACATGCTCGTGAAATGGGAGAATAACGACCCTGAGATACGTGGTTTGTGGGAGATGATGAACAACTGGGTTTACGCTGGTTTCGATGAGACTTATAAGGCGTTAGGAGTCGGTTTCGACAAGATCTACTACGAATCAAACACCTACCTCGTTGGTAAAAAGAAGGTGGAAGAAGGTCTTGCAAAGGGGCTCTTCATCCGTAAAGACGATAACTCTGTATGGGCCGACCTAACAGATGAAGGCTTGGACCAGAAGCTCTTGCTGCGTAAAGACGGTACATCAGTTTACATGACACAGGACATTGGTACGGCAGAGATGCGCTTCAACGACTTTCCTATCGATAAAATGATTTATGTCGTGGGTAATGAGCAGAACTATCACTTCCAAGTTCTATCCATACTCTTGGACCGCTTGGGCTTTAAATGGGGTAAAGACCTTGTTCACTTCTCGTATGGTATGGTCGAACTACCGAACGGCAAGATGAAAAGTCGTGAGGGTACGGTTGTCGATGCGGATGATCTTGTAGCCTCAATGATTGTGAATGCGAAGACACTTAGCGAAGATAAGGTGAACAAACTAGAAGGTATTACAGAGGAGGAGAAGGACGAGATAGCACGTATCGTGGGTCTGGGAGCATTGAAATATTTCATCCTTAAGGTCGACGCACGCAAGAACATGCTATTTAACCCAGAGGAGTCTATCGACTTCAATGGTAACACTGGCCCCTTCATTCAGTACACCTATGCACGTATTCGCAGTATTCTTCGTAAGGCCGAAGCACAGAATATCACCTTACCAACATCCCTTAGCGACGATGCACCGCTCAATGAGAAGGAGAAAGCACTCATTCAAAAGCTCAACGACTTTAGTGTTGCTGTCGCACAGGCAGGTGTTGACTATAGTCCAAGTGGTATAGCAAACTACTGCTATGAGCTTACCAAGGAGTTTAACCAGTTCTATCATGACTACAGCATACTCAATGCAGACACCGAAGCAGAGCGGATTACCCGCTTGATGCTTGCTAAGAACGTGGCTAAAGTTATCAAGAACGGTATGGCACTGCTTGGTATTGAGGTACCAGAGAGGATGTAAAACTATCTCTCCGACCCTTCCAAGGACGGGGAGACCTAATGGGGTTATAGATTAATATACCTTGTAGAAAACTTACTACACAATAGTTTATTAATCTGTACCCCATCTTTTGATTTACTTATAACAAAGAGTAAGAACCATTAGTAGGGAGTAATAAATAAGAGAAAACAAACTACAATGGCTTTGGAATCAAAGAACAACAAACAACAACAGCAGTAAACAGCAAATTCAATGAGCCAACTTGTAAACCCTCCAACCTATCGTAACGACACAGTATTGCCATTGCCACCTGAGGTGCGATGTCCCTCTTGGGCTGTTGACGCCGCTTGTTCTGGTAATCCAGGACCAATGGAGTATCAATGTGTTGACCTACAGACGGGGGAACAAGTATTCCATTTTGGTCCAGTAATGGGGACGAATAATATTGGTGAATTCCTTGCTATTGTTCATGCCTTGGCGTTGATGGAGAAACAGGGAATCAAGGACAAAGTCATTTACAGCGACTCTTATAATGCCATCTTATGGGTGAACAAAAAGCGTTGTAAGACCACTCTCGTACGTAACGCAGGTACAGAACAACTCCACCAAGTCATCGCCCGCGCTGAACACTGGCTCCGAACGCATAAGACAACGACACCTATTATAAAGTGGGAGACAAAGAAGTGGGGGGAGATACCTGCTGACTTTGGAAGGAAATAAGCCCTTGTCCCAATCTTCTTAAAGAGAGAAAGACATGGTTTAGAGGCTCATCCTGCCCTTTACTAAGCGTAGCCAAGATCTAAACGCAAATAGCTTGAAACACCCCATTTCAGCCTTCTTAAAAGAGGAGAAACCATTAATTAAAAGTTAGTCTCACTCCATCTAAAAGCCAGATAACCCTTACTTATAAGCCTTTTTAAGCCTACTTAAAGGAGAAGCTACACCTATTGAGACACCAACCTCAGTCCACCCAACAGAGAAAGAGCCCTATTCTCTTATTCTTTGAACTAACAAACAAACTCCCATCAAGGCTATACGTCAATAAAAGAAAACAAAAAGCTTCAGTAAGTCTCGGCCTACTGAAGCTTTTCTTATATCTTACATTATTCCCAAGTCCTTTCCCCTTTAGAAAAGTGAAGCAGACAGTCTCTCACCCTAACGGGCTTTCGTTAGTCGCTTCCTACCATCGGAAGAGGTTAGAGAAATTGCCTATCTGACTACCTCCCGTAAGTTCTTTTCCTTCTTTGTAGGACTTAGTTAGAGGTTGTTAACCGTATATTATATTACCGTTCTCGTCCTTATATTCATCAAGACCCTTCTCGTATGTGGCCATAGCACGTAGACTCATACCTACATTAGAGAAGCCTCCATCATGATAGAGGTTCTGCATTGTAACCTTACGAGTGAGGTCTGAGAACATCACGATACAATAGTCTGCACACTCATCAGCACTTGCGTTACCCAATGGAGACATACGATCGGCGAAGTCAAAGAGCTTATCCATACCCTTAACACCAGACCCTGCGGTTGTCATTGTAGGTGATTGAGAGATGGTATTGATACGTACATGCTTCTCGCGGCCATAGATGTAGCCGAAACTACGGCCTATGCTCTCCAATAAAGCCTTAGCATCTGCCATGTCATTGTAGCCGTAGAAGGTACGCTGAGCTGCCACATAAGAGAGAGCAAGGATTGAGCCATACTCGTTGATAGCATCCAACTTCTTAGCACTCTGTATCATCTTATGGAATGATACAGCAGAGATATCGAGTGTTGTATCAAGCAAATTGTAGTCCAAATCATCGTATGTACGATGCTTGCGCACGTTTGGTGACATACCAATTGAGTGTAGAACGAAGTCGATCTTACCACCCAACACTTCCATAGAGCGCTTGAACACGTTCTCCAAGTCCTCTACATTGGTTGCGTCAGCAGGGATAACCTCGCAGTTCAACTTCTCTGACAGTGCATTTACTGTACCCATTCTCACTGCAACAGGAGTATTTGACAAAGTGATTACTGCACCTTCCTCAACGGCTCTCTCAGCCACTTTCCATGCGATAGACTTCTCATTGAGGGCTCCAAAAATAACACCTCTTTTACCTTTTAATAAGTTGTAACTCATAATCTACGTTATTCTAATTTGGTGTAAAGGTAAGAAAAAAAGGCTGATTTCCCAAGGATTTATACATAAATTACGTCAAAATGACATCTATAAATGCCAATACTCCTCTCTCGTCTTGGCTTTTATATCAATATTAGGGCCTTCATCAACCTGCCTTTAGACCTCTTTCTACCCTACTTCCTACGCACAATTACACAACGTAACATATATATCAACAGCATCCCCGTAGACCCCACTAATGCCATAGCCATATCCTTCTGCGCATCCCACATGTCTCCTTGCTGTCCGTTATAATTGTCGGCTACATCCGAAGACATGACGATTGTCAGTAGCCACTCAAATAGTTCGTAAATCATACTACCCGTCTGAACCATCAACCACGCCATGAAAATAGCAACAACAGATGATTGTTTTACCCACTTCCTACAAACATATACGAAATAAGGAAAGAACAACACACCAAATGAGAAGTGCACTAACCGGTCGTAATGATTGCGTGGATCATGAAAGAAACCTCTTTCTACCAAACCTAATGAGACTGCCCACTCCTTATAGGGGACGTAGGAATAAATGTAACGGGCACCTATGACATGAAGAACTGTGAAACAACTAATACCGATAAAGGCTGACATTGGCAACCGCTTCCTAAACACATCGATGGTCAAAGGTACCAATAACAAGACTGTACCGATATGTTGTAGCACCTGTTCATTCGGATAAATCGGGTGAATACAAGTAACGACAGTTAACATCACCAGCATTAATACGAGTGTAAGTCTTATCTTATCCATCATCAAACTTTTAATCTATCAACACACCAAAGGTGGCTTTTTCTTTTACAGATTAATACTTTTAATACACTTCTTCAACATCTTCTCATCCCTAACAAGCCTCAACTAAAACGCTCAATCAATATGAACGCCCTTTGTAAGTCATAATCACATGCTTGATTTTCTCCGTCTGCTCCCTATCGTAGGGGCTAATCCTTGGGTCTTTCAGACTCTTCTCAATCAGAGACAACAAGGTCTCATTGTCTTCATAGAACGTCAGGAAAGGATTAGCACCATGCTCCAAAAGATAAGTAACAATCTCATAACGTCTACCAATCATCGCTATCGTAACAGCCGAATAGCTTTTGTAAGTGCTATCATTAGCTGTGTAATATTCTTGATAGTTTACGTCTGCACCATGTTTCAACAATAACTTCACCATTGGAAGCGACCCTCTTCCTGCTGCCATATCCAATGGAGCCAAACTGATAGTATCGTCTTCGGAATCTGGTAGGCGCTTAAAATCTTTCAAGTAAGATTTTATTGGTTTCACCGTAGCCCCGTGTTGCAGTAATATCTCCGCTATCTTGAGTTGCTCCTCAGATGGATTTGGAATTTCACAAAGGCTTATCAATGGCGTCTTACCATCATACCAGTTACTGAGATTTGGTTTAGCACCATGCCTTAATAAGCTCTTCACTGTAGCTACATTCCCATCCAAGCAAGCAAACCTCAGCATACTTTGCCCATAAAGCGTATCTTGGAAATTCACCAGCTTTGGCTGACTGGATAAGATACGCTCGATCTCCATTGTGTCATTATCCTCCACTGCTGTGGCAAGCTCGGCAGCTGGTGTATCGCGATATATCGTATATCTATACCCATCCAACGTAGAAGGACCAGCAGGACGAAGCGCTAACCAGGTTATCAATAAGCCTATAATCAACACAAGAATGGCATGCGGAATAATTGAGATGAGCACCTTATGATAGCGTCGATACAGAACAGCTCCCAACTGAACCACCCCGATAAGCCATAGAGAATAGCTATTGAAGAGAAGGAGCATACCAATTCTCTCCAATTCATTAGTAGGTCCGTCATAGTTCATTATAGTCCAAATAAAGACAAATGGAGCAATCGGAACAGGCGTAAGGAATACCCATGAGACCCTTCTTAACCACAAAGGAAGAGTATTATCAAAGATACTTAGTTTCATAAGATTACATATATAATCAGCAACAAAGATACGAATTTCAATAGCTAAAACATACCATTAACGCAAAAAAAACGCTACAGTAAGACATAAGCAAGCTTTTTTAAGTTAAACAAGCCGCTACTTCTAAAAGGTATCAAGTGCTTTTAATAGTAGAACAAGCCGCTAACTCAGAAAAGAAACAAGCGCTTTTAATAGTAGAATAATGCACTACTCAAAAACGGTAACAAGCGTTTTTTATTAGTATAAAAGCCGTCGTTCATTAGCCTCCCATCCCTGTTCCACCTCATCCCCCCATCCCCTTCTCGAATTATTTTCATGAAAAAAAATAATTTTCTTCATGAAAAAAAATATTTATTTACGTGAGAAAAAATATTTCTTTTCATGAAAATAATTTTAAGAAGAAGGTTAAGCATACCAAAACCGTCGTGGTTTCTTTACATTTTCAAGGTGCAAAACACCCCTTATCTAAGCTCTTGTATTTCTAAAAGGGCCCATGACTGTACCACTAATAACAAAGTTGTAGATGGCTATTTAGGCCATGGAGGGATGAAATATACAAGGAAGATAACCAAACAATAAATAAAACAAAATCAGAGACAGTCGACTATCCGATTAAATAGTAATAATAGTAAGATGATTAAAGACGAATGACAGCCCTTCAATCATCCCCGTAATCACACATTATTCTTATTTTCATCTGAATAAATATGGCTTCTTCATAGTTTTTTTGTATTTTTGTCTACTCAAGTAAGCTATAAGTAATATGTTTAAAGCAAAGCCATTTATCAAATGGGTTGGCGGTAAGACCCAACTCATTGAACAACTTGAAGCACAGCTTCCAGCTGACTTTGATAATTGGGAGAATGCTACATACATAGAGCCATTCGTAGGTGGAGGAGCCATGCTCTTCTATATGTTACAGCGTTATCCTCGTATTCAACATGCTATCATCAATGATATCAACAGCGATCTCTGCACCTGTTATCAAACGGTTAGAGACCTACCAGAGCAATTAATAGAAGCATTGTACGATATAGAAAACACTTATCGGGACCTTAAGACAGAGGAGGAACGTAAATTATTCTTCCTAAACATGCGTGAACGCTACAATCAGAAGGACTTAAAAGCAGTTGAGAATACGACATTATTCTTTTTCCTCAATAGGACTTGCTTTAATGGACTCTACCGCGTAAACAAGCGAGGTCTGTTCAATGTCCCCTTTGGTAAATACGCAAATCCTACTATTTGCGATCCTAATACCATTCGAAGAGATAGCGAACTGTTACAACGGGTTGAGATTATCAATGCTGACTTTGAGGCAACATTTGACTATGCTCAAGGCAAGACTCTCTTTTATTTTGACCCACCCTATCGCCCTTTAAGTAACACTTCCAGTTTTAACGATTATACAAAAGAGGCTTTTAACGATAACGCTCAGGTAAGATTAAAAGAATATTGTGATAAGATTCATGATGCTGGCCATAAATTTATGCTTAGCAATTCAGACTGTAAAGGAATGAACGGAGACGACAATTTCTTTGATAATCTTTATAGATCTTACTCAATAGAACGTCTCGTAGCTTCAAGAAGTATTAACTCCAACCCTCATAAAAGAGGAAAACTAACAGAGATATTAGTACACAATTATTTGAACACTAAGGCCAACACCTCCAAAGGAAATCACATCGAAAACTTAAGACTGGAAAGAGAAGCAAACTTAAAAACGCATATCGTCTAACTTAATCATAATGAATATGGAGAAAAACTTTGGGACTTTCATGTCTCAACTACGGGAAACAAACCAAACATTAGGTTTCTTCTGCGATTTTGATAAAATATCTAATAATGTTGAGAACATAAAGTTAAGCCTATGTATGCTAAATAGTCTCATAGGAACAAACGACCTTCGACGAAGTGTTGAAACGATTTGGGAACGAGACAAAACGGCTTTCAACATCTTAGATATCCTCATTGCTGTTCGTAGTAATGGGCAGAAGAAGGTGCTTAACTCCAATGGGGAGTGTGTTGTCCTTGACAGTTTCTTTGAAAGCGTGGATAGTGTTGTTGAGTATTTAGAGAACACTGGACTTGCTCATATACTAAAAGAAGGAAGGATAAAGAACCTTATTGATTACGTCTTCGGCATCGAAACAGGTCTTGATAGTAATGCTCGTAAAAATAGAAGTGGGCATGTTATGGAGAACACGGTATCTAAGATATTTGATGACAACAATATCACTTATCGAAAAGAAGTGTATTCTAAAGAATGGACAGACATTAAAAGAGTTTTAGGAGATGATGAGAAGCGCTTTGATTTTGTAATAGAAGCACACCAAAAGACTTATCTTATAGAAGTAAACTTCTATAGCGGAGGAGGCTCAAAACTAAACGAAGTTGCTCGTGCATATACTGACATTGCACCTAAAGTAAATTCAGTTCCAAACTTTGAGTTCGTATGGATTACCGATGGTATTGGCTGGAAAGATGCAAGAACTAAACTTCATGAAGCATATAACATCATCCCCAGCGTCTATAACCTAACAAGTATAAGTGATTTTCTGAAGCTTATTAAAGAATGATCTCATCCTTTTATAAATCACCAAACAACAATTTCACACTTATTCAAGGTGATTGTGTTGAAACATTATCAAAGTTTAAGTTTGGCTTTGATATGGTCTTTGCGGATCCTCCCTACTTCCTGTCAGGTGGCGGTATCAGCTATCAGAGTGGCAAGATAGTCTGTGTGGATAAGGGTGTTTGGGACAAACCAACTACGCCAGAAGAGTTGGATACTTTCAATCTGCGCTGGCTTTCTGCTGTACGTGAGCACATGAAAGACAATGCCACGATATGGATATCAGGTACACACCATAATATATTCAGTGTACAACAACAGTTATTAAAATTAGGATTCAAGATATTGAATGTTATAACATGGGCTAAAACGAATCCTCCACCCAATATTTCTTGTCGTTATTTTACATTCTCTACTGAGTTTATTATTTGGGCGCGTAAATCTTCAAAAGTACCCCATTACTTTAACTATGCCTTAATGAAAGAACTAAATGGGAATAAACAGATGACAGATGTATGGCACTTACCAGCCATTGGGATATGGGAGAAGACATGTGGAAAGCATCCTACACAAAAACCATTAGGCCTATTAGCAAGACTAATTCAGGCAAGTACTGAAGTTAATGCGTGGATTCTCGATCCCTTTAGTGGGAGTGCTACAACAGGCATAGCCGCAAACTTGTTGGGAAGAAACTATCTTGGGCTGGAGAAGGAGGAAGAGTTTCTGAATATGAGTAGGGCAAGAAGACTTGAATTAGAAGACCCAAACATTCGATGGAGTTACCTCAAACGATTAGAAAAGAATAACATCATACCCGCATCGGACACCTCTGTCGTATCCGATAGCTCGCAAGCGTGCTACAACACTCCTTGGATTTAGGATACTGTTAATTAGGTGACATAAAGATATCTATCTAAGAGATATTGGCAAACATATCTATCACATAATCTTTAAATAGGTGTTAAGACATAGTAACACCACCTAATTAGGAAGATGTTAGGGAGATGTATCAAAAATAAAGAAGAATTACTCTGCAATTTAAAAGATATAGAATACGGCCTCTCGGGGACGTAAAGATAAGAAGACTGAGATAACATGATTGATTTTATTGGTTGAAGAACAAACCTTGTAAGCTTATCTTTATAGAGGATATCTACGCCCTATCCCAAGCCGATTTATGGATTACTCAACAACTGCTTATGAATCTACTTGAGAAAACGGGACGAGGGAGAGGGGTGCCTTACATCTCCCTCTATCGGCAAGACTTTATTGAAAAAGAGGTGTATTGGCTCTTTAGAAATATTTTATATAGCGTATTGTAAGGTAGAAGAGACAACAAAAAGGCGGCCAGATTTGGGTATCTGTCCGCCATATTAAGGTTTCATTCTCCTCTTTCAAGCTAACATTCGTTAGAATCTCCTTCCCTTTCAGAGAGAATGGGAAGGGTTCTATGAGAAGCGTGAGAGAGTTTGGATTACTTCTTCAAAATAACTTGTAAACTATTGAAATCGTATGCTTTATCAAGAGCAGATAACACATCTGACCACTGAGAAACAGGCACTCGGTACTGCTTATACACCTTCTCGAAAGTCATTAATAGTTTACCATCCTCGACAGAAGCCTTTGAACTAAAGGATATTGCACTATTATCTACATTAGAATTGAGTTTCTGCAAGCTTTCGGGAGATACTGTATAACCATCAGGAATGGTCAGACGTACTGTAACAGAGTAGGTTCTTGGGTAAGGATAGATAATATCTACATTGCGCTGACGCTCTGCTCCCTCTATATGAACCTGTTGACCGACAAGCTGACCGACAGAGACCACAAGGTTTCGACCGGCTTTCTTGACCAGACCATCCATCTGGTAATCTACAAGATAAGTAAAGGGTTTATCCTTCTCACCGCATGAGAGCACCTTAGTGTCATTCACTTTCACTGCTGCACGGTCGTGATATCCCTTAATCTCATCACTGAAGTTATCAGCAATAGACTTTTTATCTTGCTCTGCACGTTCTGCTGCTCGCTGGTCAGCAACGTTTAATCCCTTGTCATAAAGCTGTGCGAACTTTGTTACGCCATAGTCGGCTCCCCATGACTGAGCCATCTGCTCGGCTGAAGTATAGTCCATGATGTTACCTTCCTTGTCGCATCCTGTGGTTGCATCTTGGCGTTTGATGTTCAGCAAGATACCATCGATAGTAGCATCAATATCCACCTTCTCTGTGTTATCCTTCGCCTGACTACCCGGCACTGTCACGTTTCTAAAAGGTCCTTTTTGGAACTTCTTCTTGGCATCAGTAGCCACAGCGTCTCGGTTCTGATAGATAGAAGGAATGGTGTTAGCCGTAGTGACGTATCGAGTACTTAGAGGGAAATAACACTGACCATTACTCAACATGAATCCATCTGTTACGTTCCAGATATTCGCCAACTGCCCAATAGGTTCGGTCATGCGGTTAGTTACCAACAAACGTGAGTAGGGTACTTTGAGCTTATCAAGTAGGAATGCGAATACAGAACCAAAGTTCCTGTAGGAGAAATAAGGATTATTATGCACCAAGGTGTTCAACATAGCGAAGTTGTAGATATAGTTTGCTCTCTCTGTTGGATCGCTGATTTTCTTCGCTTCATCAATCACTTTGTTGAACATCTTATAGAATGTCCACTTGCTAGTAGTCACATCCCAGAGTGTCCAAGCATCCTCTTGAATAACCTTCGCATCGGGGTTTGCCTGCAAACCTTTGGTCTTCATACTCTTTGGAATGTACTCTAAAACTACGTCCGCATTGATGAATAACATTGTATAAGGTGTCTGCGCCAATGGATTGTAAGCGTAATCGGGCATAGTCTTATCGATATTCTTCTCACGAACATCAAGAACAACAGCATCCTTGTCAGCGCCTTGCTTAAAATCAGGAGCACCATTCATTGTGCGGTACTGAGTGCATAAGTCCTTATCAATAGAGCAATGAACCTGATAATCAAGGATAGGATATTGACCACCAAAGAAGAACACTATTGGGTCAATATTCTCCTCTCTTAACTTGTCATAGTCATAGTAGAAGTAGTCTATCATGTCGCCTACTTGCAGATTAGGAACGGCAAGCTTTGCATGTTTCTCTTCTCCTTTCTTTCCTTCGTTATCGTCTTGATAATCCTTCTCTTCTACTTCCTTAATCGTTCCATTAGGCTTGATAACACGCACACCGAGTACTGTTCGGCGGTCGTTACGCCATAGTCCATTATTGAGAGAATAGTCGTAGGTGCGGAACTCAAAGGTAGAGAACTTATCCAAAGCAGCCTTATCATTAATCTTCACAAGGTTACGGACGAGATGAGTACCCGTACACTGCTTCACCTTACCAAGGCTAAGCGCACTGAAGCGGTTGCTATAGTCGACTCCAACCTCCTCATATCTCGCCAAGACAACAGCCGACTCTTTATTATACTTTGCCGGTACTGTACGATTGTTGAATTGTGGGAGATCCTTCTTCCAGACCTCCGCTTTCACTTCACGTGCAAACTTTTGATAGTCCTCATCATCGAATGCCATCATAGGAAGAGCTATGATGGTGAGGAGTAGCAATGTGATTAGCTTTTTCATAATTATATGTATTGATAATAATTAATAGCAGTTAAAACGAACGAAGAAAAGGCTATCTTCGCTTCAAGACAACTTGCTCGTTACAAGCATCCGTCCACTTCCTTAGCGCATCATTCCACTGTGGTATGTTCTTTAATGGGATTTGCCTTTTGTTTATTTGCATCTTTTGACGGAAAGTGATAACGTTCCCATTCTGCACAAATTGGCAGGTGAACGTACCCTCTGGAGTATTAAAGGTAGCTGAAGAAGGTAAGTAATCTACACGATAGCCAGCAGGAATGGTTAGCACAGCTTGCCTAACTACATTGCATCGAACTGGTAAATAGAAATCATGTGTACGTTGTGTCGTATCTATGCGAGCATCGAAGAGATTATTATGTGGGCTCATTTCGATATATAACTCTCCATCAGCCTGTTGCACAGCAGGCTTATTAACGACGTTACCAGTAAACTTTCCCCATTCGTGGCGAGGATCATCATCCACCCATTTCACGTCAGACACCGTCATATTATGCGTGTCAGAATTAAGGTTATTGGCAAGTAAATCATCGTTATGTTTGCTCCCAGCCTTGTCAGAAACCGTCATAAACCATTCCTTCATATCGCCTCGAGTCATATAGGTAGCCGTTCCCACAAGCGCATCTCCTTGTAGCTGATAATTGTAAGAGAGGCTATCAATAGACTCATCAGGCTTTCTGACGGGCACAATCTCAAGTCTTGGGCGGTCGCCATTGGCAATCATTGCCTGTGAACCTTGTATTCCTTGCGGTGTATAAGTGTATGGGATGTGCTTGCAAGTAGCATCAATAAAGTAAGTCTTACCTTTATATAAGAGCGTACAAATCACGTGATCGGCACTTGCAAGAGTAGGGACATCACTCATCTTAAAGGGTATCTCCTCCGTTCCTATATCTGTCCAACGAGCATCGAAACCCTGTGCTTTAAGTAAGATAGTAAGCAATAACGCCATTCCCTTACAATCACCATAACGTTTACGGAGCACCTCGGCAGGTGTATCCGGGCGATGTCCGGCTATTCCGGCTTCGTAGGCTATGTATCTAATGTTGTCCTGCACCCATCGATAAGTGTTGCTTATGCGGTCTTCGGGAGTCTTACTTGTC
>QWCW01000241.1_pt1 | contig 21765 bp, 19 predicted proteins | sample 1972691 | NCBI WGS metagenome assembly QWCW01 (sample SAMN09866698, study PRJNA288562) | Human oral metagenome isolate pre2_saliva, whole genome shotgun sequencing... | reverse complement strand
TACTCTAGTTATAGATGGTACAGTTAGAAAGTATTATTCTATTAAACCTAGAGTGGAAGTTCATCTTAAGTATATGAATATGCTTTATAATAGAACTCAGTATACTTCTACAGTTAATAAGTTGAATAAGCAAGACTTAGACTCATCTAACGTAACTTACTTCGACTTTAATAAGTTGAAGTGATATATTATAACCTTGATGTATAATATAGTTATTAATTTAGGAGGATTGAATTATGCCATCACAATTAACACCTGGTAATCAGGAAGAGATTAAGAGTAAGACACAGCCACCGTATGAACAGTTTGAAGAATGTCAGAGAACAACTTGTGTATATCGTAATGCTAATGGTAGATGTATTTATGAAACCTGTGTATTTACAAATGAGAAACCTAAGTTTGTAGAGCATTGGGATTTTGAATGTCAATCTTGCCATAAGATTGAGCAACGTGATGTACGTGATATGAAGATCATGTTTTGCGATAGCTGTTTAGAACGTATTAAGAAAGCTGAGAAATTACCATTCCATTGTGTATTCTGTGGTAAGTCTCAAGGACATCCATCTAAAATCATGTTTAGTGGTATTTGTGATGAATGTTTTGCTAAGTTAAATAGAAGTATTCATTGTAAGAATTGTGGGAATTCATAATGGAAAATAACTTTAGAGGAAGATATAGACCAGCTAGTGCTGAAAGTATAGTTGTAGCAAACTATATTAGATATGAAACACTGGCTGAAATAACTAACACTGCATTTGCTGGTAGTAATGCAAATGTATTGAATGTATATATCGATCTATACCAACTATTTAGAAAGATGTATAGATCTGATGTAGCTATAGGCAATAGATCATCTGTAGCTGCAGCAGTAGTAAATATGTGTATTCACTATAGGGCATTCTATAAGAAATACTATGGAGTTCATACACGTATCTATCTAATGCAAACATCTGGTCCGATGTTAATGAATGAGAAATTCTATCCAGACTATAATCATACTAATATTGAAAAGATGATGTTAGCTGATATGATTACTACATTCATGATTCAAAATACTGCTATCTTAAAAGAGCTATGTAAGTATTTACCAGACATCTATTATATTGAAGGACCTTATGAGACATCTGTAATGATTAACTCCACTATAATAGATAGAACTGATAATAGTCCTAACATGATTATTTCTAGTAGTTCATTACAGTATGCAGTCCCAGTATTTGCTAAAGATCAAACAGTAGTTATTGATCATAAATGGGTAGATAATGGTATTAGATATAGAATTGTAGACAAGTATAATGCATTGATTGAGTTATTAGCTAAGTATAAGCTATCAGATAATACAATCAAGAAATGTGTTAATATTAATCCACAACTATTTGGATTATTTATGGCTATGACTCGTAATGAGCATAGAGACTTATATTCATTCAATAATGTATCTAATACATTGAATATATTTAATCATGCTATTAATAGACATGAGATTCCTAATGCATATATCTCTCCAGAATATACTGAGATGATATCTTTATTAGCACCAGATAGAACTGAAGAATTAGTTAATAGATATAAAGCTGTAGATTTATCTTATCAAACAGAGCTATATCGAATGTCTAATAACTATCTAGATAGATCTTGGGATGTAAACTTACAAGATCCTGATATGGTTAAACTTCTAAATGAGAAATACTTTAGAGATAATCCTATAGATATAGATAGAATATAAAACTTATTCCCATAGGAGTCTAATCTCCTATGGGATTTATTTTTTTTGTTAAAATGGGCTATTTTGAACATCTTGATAACCGGAGGTGTATATTATGCCACAACTTAAATACGAATACTATATTGATCTATACTATAACTGTATGGATTATAAAGAACCTAAACTGATTGATCAGAAAAATATAAAAAGTTTAACCATATATAAAGAGTATGATAAATATAATATGCCAATTGCTACTATGAATTTACACATAGATAAGAAGTTTGCAGATAATATTATTAAGAACTCTAAGACTGCTACAATGATTATGGCTGTGTATAAATACCAATTAGATAATAATGCAGCTATAAAACAATTATACTTTAAACATGAGTTCTCTTATCTTACTGATGATGATACTAACAAGACAGAAGATATAGATTATGCTAAAACAGATTCTAAAGATGAAGATCGTGAAGATGTATATAGAATTCTTAAACTTGGATTAATATCTAAGAAGCTAGTAGATAGAAATCTAAGTCCTAATAATGCAACTATATATAAATCTTCTATGCAGAATATCATAGTCGATTTACTCAATATAGGTGAACCATTATTAATTGAACCATTTACTGAGACTGAATTAGTAGAGCAATTGATTATTCCACCTAAAGAGTCTTTATCTAAGACATTAGACTATTTAAATACTATTCGTGTATTCTATAATACTGGATATAGATTCTTTATGGATTTAGATAATATTTATCTAGTATCTAAGTCAGGTAAAGCTACATTAAGAAATGTAGATAAATATGCAACCATTAAGTTTAACTTATCAGATATTGGTGGTAAAGAAGATGCTATACTAGAAGGCTTTAGAGATGATGATAAGACTAAGAGTTATATAGTTGATGTACCGACTACTGATATTAAATATGGTAAAGATAATATAACTGATAAAGAGCTTAATGGGTTTACTGCAGTAATTGATGCATCTAAGACTGTACAACAAAGTTATCTTAAAAACTCTAGAGCATTTGGTGGTATCTTTGGCGTATACCAAAATATTATGAATACCATGAATGCTATTAAGAAAGTATCTAGTAGTGTACGTCAAGTGGTAAAGAATATTCATCAGACTACTGATACTATTAAGGGTAACTTTAATCAAATAGTAGAGCAAGCTAAAGAATCTAAGTCTGTAATAGATACTGTAGCTACACAAGCTGAAGCATTATTAAGAGAATTACCAAAGACTGCTTTAGACGGTACTGCAGAAGTAGTTGGTTTAGATGGTGTTGTCAGAAAATCCAATACCAATATAAAAGATGTATTAACTAATATCATCAAACATACTGTAGTTATGCAAACTACATCTACTAATACAGTAGAGAAATCTGAAGATAAATTTGGTAAATTTAAAGAAGCATATACTGGTCAGATATATCATATAGAAAACTTTGGTTCTCTAGTTGGTGCTATATCTCCAATTAACTTTACTGATAATACAGCTCAGTTAACTAAAGAAGTTAGTAAGCTTCCTGAAAAGAGAGAGCAATCTAAGATTCACTTTAAAGAAAGTATGACTGACTTTAATACTGAGTATAGTAAATATATAACTAGTAATGAAATTATTGTAAACTCTTTGAATGATACACCAGATAAGTTATTCTATGTAACCAAAAAGGATAATAAAGGGCAAGCTATAGAAACTCATGAGTTAGATCTTAGAGCTCTTAAATCTAATCTTCCTGAATTAGTAAAGAATCTAGACTTTAGTAAGATGAAGCTTAGTGATATGAAAGGTTTCGCTGAGCAAATGAAGAATAGTCTTAAGTTAAATGCTAATGTAGGCGATGGATTAAAGAAACAAATAGCTGCTACAAGAGAAATTCCTAAAGACTTCTCTAAACAAATTCTTGAGGGTGCAAATACATATGTTAAATCTTTACAAGATACAAAAAACATTGCAATTGCTAACACTAAGAATAGCATAATCAATACAACTAAGTCACTAGGAGCATTAAAAAGTAACTTAAGTTCACTATACCAGAGTGGTAGTACTGCTATAAGTGGAATAAGCGATATGTCTAAGGTTGGTACTAATGGCGAATCTATGATAGATGTAGCATTAGACTTAACTGATATAGTAGAAGACTTAGGTAAACGTAAGCTAATCCGTATTCCTAACGATAATATGGGATTAATCAAGAACTTTAAACATGCTTTAGAGTTGAAGTCAGTTTACTTATCTTTAAGCAAACAGCAATTAGACAACTCTATATTCAATATGAATCTAAAATATCTAATCAATAATAATACTAAAGAGCATAAAGAAGATACAACTGATTATATTATGCTATCTAAGATAGAAGTATATACTAATCAAGGTGAACGTTTCTTAGCAACTACTAATATGACATTTGCTAAACTTCCTAAGAGTACTGCAGAGAATAGTAAAAAATTATAAAAGAAAATCCCTATGGAGTTTAACTCCATAGGGGTATTTATATTAACTATTTTCTTGAGCTTTTTCAGCATCATTACCAGCATTAACATATGCAGATACATGAGCTTTAATAATTTTCATATAATCAGACATAATCTTTTCAGCTGTTTGGTACTTGCATTGCAAATATGTACTATAAGTAGATGCGATTCGGTTAACGATCTTTTGAGCATTGACTGCTGTTTTAGAATCAATGCCACCATTCTTAACATCGTTAATTGTTTTATTAGCATTTGCAGTAATAGCTGCACTGTTACTACCAGTAGTTCCTGGAGTAGGAGCACCGGCAGTATCCAATTCAATTTCAGAAAATACATTTCCATATAAGTATGTATTGTATTTATTTGCCATAATTATTGACCTCCTTATGGTTGAGTTGTAGTAGTTCCACCATTAGTACCGCCACCTTGAGGAGTACCATTACCAGCTGGAGAAGGAGTTGTTGTAGTAGCAGGTTTAGCAGCTGCTGAATTATTAGCATCAGTTTGCTGTTGAGGCTGTTGACTAGCAGCTTTATTAATAGCAGAATCTAATGATCTAAATACTTTATCACTAGTAGCTTTATCCTTCTTAATATTGTCTACAATTTTAGGAATAGCTAATACTTGTTCAGCTAAAGCACTAATACTAATTTCATTTGCAGAGTAGTCTTTATCAGAATCCTTACCGCCTTGGAAATAATCATTACATGTTTCTTTCCATTCATCAGTATCTTTATAGTCAGGAATAATACCTTTACGGAAGTTATTAATAACTTGATCTACATCACTATTTTCTTCCATCTTAGTTGCAGTCATGATAACAGCATCAAAGTTAATATTAGGAGGAGTTTGAATACGATTCAAACCTTCCTTGTAGTTAGGCATATTGACTGTAGTGAAACCAGCGGTAGGTTTACTTAATTGGTCTTTATATTTGTCAAGGTATTCTTTATTAGATTTGAAGAACTTATCAAACCAGTTAGATACTTTATCAAATAGACCCATAACGAATTCTTTAATCTTATTGAAGAATTCTTTTACTTTATCCCATGCACCTTCATGGATAGCAGCTAAACGATTTTCAACGTCTACACCTTCAGCGAGAACCATTGCTTCTTTAATACAGCAATCCATAATAAGATCATTGTGTTTCATATCAGTGATATGATTCATCAAGATTTCAGAATCAGTAAGCTTAGAGAATTTGAATGCTTGTTGTTCTTTTAAGAACTTAGCAGACTCTTCAGCTGCAATGCCAACTTGGTCGTCAACAAATTCTTGGTTAGCCATTAAAGTGATAGCAGATAATACAGATTTAGCTTGATAGTAGTTATTGCAGATATATTGAGCTTTAATGCTATAAACTGTCAAGTGATAAGTCCAGATTTCAGAAATCATAGTAATAATGATACGTTCAATCTTACGGATATGCTCATCACTACCAACACTAATCTTAGTGGAGTTTCTATATTGAATAACTTTGTTTAAAAGTTTCTTATATTCTTTATTGATAAGTCTAGCATTATCTAAGTTAGCTGCTAGATCATCACGTACAGACTTAATAATTTCGATGCATTTATTTACATCTTCTTTATGGAAAGAGACAGTAGTAGATCCATTAACAAAGATATCTGGAGTCTTAGATAAATCTTTAACTTCGATATCATCTGGATCTGCATCAATAATCTCAGCCTTAGCACGTTTAATAATTTTGCTTTGGTTATTAGTAGTAATCTCTAATAACTTACGAGCATCTTCTTCAGATAACTCATAGAAGTTATCACCAAAGAAATGCAAGATATCAGTTAAGATATTTTTAGAGCATGGAATTTCATCATCTAAAACATACTTAACCATATCACGTTCAAAAAGAACGTCATTGCCATTAAAGTCTTTTAAGTAATCACTGACTACATTAATTAGTCTAGAATCACCTTCATTACTCAAACGTTTAAGATTATAATCTAATACATCAACGTATTTATCGGAGTAGAATGAATTAAGACGAGTTAAAGTACCGAAGAATTGATCATATGCTTTTCTTGCAGTCACTTCAGATTCACTTTCTAACAAATTACGATAGAAAGTTTGTGTTTCTTTCATAGCCTTAGTTTTAAATGTATCAACTAACCTAACAACTTGAGGTAAAGTTGCAAAGGAAGTTTTAGCAACAAGGCTTGGAGTATTAATTTTATCTAGTAGAACGCTATCAAAAGAGAAAGCTTTCATATTACCTTCCATTATATTACCTCCAAGGTAAAGTTAATAAAAATAAAGACATAACTTGTCTTTAGATATTAAAATATGATTCGAATGTAGATTCTTTAGTAGGCTTACTAGCACTAAGAATTACACGACACATAGAACGAGCATCAGATTTAGCTCTCTTAAAAGCTTTTATCATAACACCGTTAATTACAATAAAATGTCTACTTAGCATAGATGATACCATTTGATATGCGATACATTTTGCTTTAGCTCTTTTATCAAAATTAAATGGATATGTGTCGATATTTTCATCCATAATTTTATAACATGCTTTTTCAAATACTTCAACTGAGGACTTAGAGGTCTCGTTTAGTATTTTCTTTAATTTAGGGATATCTATAAGAAGTGTATTCTTAATATTATTAAAGTTCTTTTTAATCCATCTAGAATCTACGTCTTCTTCTCCAGATGCCTGGATAAACATTTTTTCTTTCTGTGCTAATATAATGGAAAATTTATAACAAACTCCATCTAAATATTTTTTATATAGATCATCGTCTTTTATTTTATTTCCATTCTTTTCTAATAACTTTAATAATTCTTCTGATACTCTCTTATTAGATTTAATTACATCATCAGTAAGCATACCTGGATGTGATATCATACTAGCATATTTATAAGTCTTTTTAAAATCTTTATCTAGATAATTAAGATTTTCTTTCAACTGTTTATCATATTTTTGTAAGAATTCTTTATCACCACGTATATAGGATTCAATATATGCAATGAACTTATTCCATACATCAGCAATCCAATTCTTAGCGTGATTCCAAATACCTGTAATCTTACTTTTAATAGTATCCAACATACCTTCAGTGTATACTACTTCAGCACCTTCACGAATTATATCTAATTCATAATGACCAATACCATATAAGATAGTATTGTTCATCGCTTCTATAACATCACATGCTTCTAATGCAAGTGTATCGAAATCTGTATAATCATTTACTACAATACCAAGATCTTTATAAGATTCTTCATATGTAGACTCAGCGAAAAATGCCATTTATATCATCCTTAGATTGATAAAAATAAAGAGGAGAGAGATATTGAATCTCTCTCCTCAAAGTTTTAAATCTTAAATTAGATATTGAAGTATGCTTCGAAATCATTATGATCGAAAGCGGATTCATTATATTTAGGATTTGGTTTTGCTGTCAAGATTGCACGGCACATAGAACGAGCATCAGATTTAGCACCTTTAATACATTTAATCATGAAAGAAGTTTTCCAAGTTCTATAATTACTAGCTTTAGTACTTAAAGATTTAAATCCGTTAATTGCAGCATTAGCATTAGATTTTTCTGGTTGATTAAGACCTTTAGCTTCATTTTGAGCTTTTTTGATTAAAGCTTTATGATCACGATCAATATTTTTACTTTCTCGATCAGCTGCACGTTTAAACTTACTAGCATCTGATTTAATAACTTCAAGGATAGTATTAAAGTTTTTACGAATCCAACTAGCATCCACATCAGCTTCTAAATCAGTATCTTTATATTCTTCTTTAGCATCGCTAACTTTATCATCGAATTTATCTAATGTATCGCTAATTAAACTGCTAACATTTTCTTTGTCAGATGCTGCATCAATTTCATTTAATGCATCATTAAAAGCGGAGTCAAGTTTTTTATCAATGTCATTACTAACACTATCGATATCATCATCGATAAGTTTAGCATATTTATAAGTTTTACTGAAATCTTTATCTAAATAAACAAGATTTTCATCAAGTTTCTTTTTATATTTAGATAAAAATGCTTTATCACCACGTACATAAGATTCGATCCACGCAATGAATTTATTCCAAACATTCTTAACCCAGTTTTTAATAAAAGTCCAAATCTTTTCAATTTTAGATTTAATAGTATCTAACATGCCTTCAGTATATACTACTTCAGAACCTTCACGAACTGTTTTAAGTTCATAATGACCAATACCTTGCATGATAGCATTGTCCATTTCTTGAACTACATCGCAAGCTTCCATAGCAAGCATGTCAAAGTCTGTATAATCATTTACTACAATACCAAGATCTTGATAAGATTCTTCATATGTAGATTCAGCGAAAAATGCCATTTATATTACCTCCGTAAATATACAGTTAATTATTAAGCCATCAAAGCATCAGCTTCTACTGCAAGAAGATTAGCATCGAAAGCACCTTCAGTTTTAGGGCTATACGCAACAGCTTTAGCAAATACACGACGAGCTTGAGAAGCAGTTTTCTTAGCAATAGCTAATTCAGCTTCAAGTAAAACAACGTCTGCTTTAGAACATGCATTAGCAATAATAGCAATATTTTTAATTGTATCTTTATTTTTCTTTTGAGCATCGCTAATTTTTTTAGCTAATTTCTTTTCAGCTTTAACATATTCTTTTTGAGCTTTTTTAACAGCTTTAGAATCTTTCAATTCAGCTTCGACTTGACCAGCGATAGAAGTGTATTTAACTTCATCTTCATCTTTGAACGCTTGTTCTAACATTTCTTTTTTAGCTTCAGCATGAGAAGAGATGCCAGAACTAATATTGGAATAAACTTCCGCAAGAATATCGGAAGCATCAGCATCTTCATATTTTTTATCACTATAGCTTGTAATTTCAGAATTAACAGTGAAAGTTTTTTCTTCTGGTTCTTCGTATTTAACTTCTAATTTAGAAAGATCTTTAGATTCCAAAGATTTTTTAAATTTATTGTAGAATGCTTTATTGTCGCTCATTACACGAGCAGCAATTTTTGCATACCAACCATTGAAGAAAGCTTTGATTTTAGCCCAAACTTTCTTAAGGAAATTTACAACTTTAGTTTTAACAACTTCCCAGGATGCTTCTTGGAAAGCTTCGATTTCAGCACCTTCTTGAACAAGTGCGTATTCTTTCATATCAGAGCGTACACATTCGCCGAAAATTTCAGCTTCGAATTGAGTACATTCTAAAGCAATAAGCCCAAGACCTGCTTCGCATTCATATTTAGCGGAGTTTTCAAGGGTTACGTTGATATCTTCAGTATCATGACCACCGAAAAATGCCATAATTATTATCCTCCTTAAAAAGTTATACTTGATAGTATAAAAGGTTTTAATTAATTTTTAACCCAAAATAGGTTAGATTTATTAAATTGTTACACGTATAGAGTTAGAGACTAATATAAATTAAGCTATTATGATATTAATATCCAATGCATTATTCTCTGTACCAATAGTGTTGATATTTAAGAACTCAGGAATTCTACCAACAATAGATTCATCTTTACGATAAATGTGTTGATAACCTGGACCATAACCATTAAAGTCTAAGAACTCAAAATAGGTTACATTCTCTGCATACTTTTGAGTTATATATGTAATGATGTTAGGGATATGGATATCAGAGATTCTAGATTTATCTTCAATATACTTTCTAATATCATTCTTAATATACTCAGTTAAGTATTTATCAGTAGTAGTTAAGAACTTAACTTTGAAAGTCATAGATAGATTAACTCTATTTAATGGTACTCCATCATTTACATAGAATAGTTTAGATGGACCATACGTGTTAAAGAACTTGATGTCTATACCGAAGCTATCTTCTAGCACATCTAGACATTCAAGAATATGAATACGTTTCTTTTCAAGATTATTAATAAAGTCTTGAATTCGTTCTTCTGTATTCACGTAATCATATGATATAACTGGTACACGATCTATAATATAAGAGATTTGACCATTGTCTTGTTTTCTAATCTTAATATGAGATTCAATCAAATCAGAGTAGTTATATAAGAAGTCAATACCATATTTGACAGTATACTCATTAGTTAAGCTATACCCTTCAAGGAAGTCAGCTGTAAAGATTTGATCTGCTTTATGTAGACCAGCATTATATCCAAATACATCTTTAGCAAATACAAATATTTTCATATTCATATTATTAGCCATATATCCAGGACTCAATCTAGTTGCATTACCAACTTCGTAGACGTTGTTAATCTTAAGCTTAATATTCTTATCAATCTTATTATCAGTATTAAGCTTAAACTTATAGTCCATGATGAATGTATTTTGATCGTAGTTTACAAATTCAGCTTCAGCCCATCTGTAAGGAACTTGATACTTTTCATCTGTATAGAATACAGCCAAGACTTTAACATCTACACCAGTAATCTTCTCTGGGTCATATGGATCATCTCTATGAACTAAACCAATGTCAGATTGGATATTCTGCATAATAGAGATATCCCCTACATAAGTATCACGTTCACTTAAATAATGACGATACCAGTTCATTTTATTAGCCACAAACTGTACTTTAGAGTCTTGATTTACATAAGTAAATTCAAGTAGTTTGTTTACATCCATGATATTCATATAGTAAGATACATATAATGGTTTCTTATTAACGATACACATGAATGGATTCATATATAAGAACTGATTTCTTCTAGCATTATTAAGCTCTTCTTCAGAAGATTGATATGCTACAGAAGCGTTCGTAGTCCCATCATATTTGATAATATTACCAGCAGTCAATATATAGTTTGAATCTGAGATATTATCAAAGTCACGTCTAATTGCTTCAATTGGTATAGTATTAGTCGGAATAATATTTGTAGGAGAATCCATCAATACAAATGCATAATACAAACGAGCTAATGGATTATCCATCTTCTTGAAGAAGAATAGCTTATTATCATCATCGTCAATAGTATTGAAGTAGTTATTAATATCAGTACTATTGGTTACACTACCACGAGATAAAGCCTCTTTAGGAATGAGTTTCTTTAAGTCAGCAATAGAACGTTTATCAATACCATATTGAGCATCTGATGTAGGAATTACTAATAGATTCAATCTATCATAATTTATCTTCTCAGATTTAACTCTAAAGTAGATACTATCTTTATATGAGATATTACCATTAGACCCCTGACAAGTATATAAGTTTACTGTAACTTCAGTATTAGCTGTAGGTAAATAAGAGCTATTATCAAACATTACACGAATAGTAGAAGAATCTATATAAGTATAATTACAGAAATTATTTATACCATCAGTATTCAAACCATTATAAACTGGTTTGAGTTTTCTTGTTGGTTGATCGTATTCCTTTACATCTACATCGAATCCAGCTAATTGATTATCGAATTCAAATTGAAGCATCTTAGATTCTAATGGATTTGTAGTAATAATAGTCTTATGATAAGTAGTATACTCATATTGACGTAGATCTACTAATAGCATAACTACATTACGACCATCAATCTTAGATCTAACTGTAGGTTTTAAGTATGGATCAACATCATTAGAGTTCCTAGTTATTATAGGGTTACTTTGAGTTGTATCATACATACCCGTATATATATACTCACCTGTAGGTAACTCAATACGTTTGATAATTAAATCATACAGTAAATGGAATTCATAATCACCTACCATGATTTTTATATTACGGTCAAATTTAAATGTATCAGAGACCGTATTCAAGATAAGTTCATCTTCATAGAAGACAAACATAGCTTGCATAGTTGCAGGCTCAGCAAAAATCTTATTAATACCGAGCATTAAAGCATGAGAGATTACATTCTTCTCAAATTTAGCTTTTATAGGAATAGCTTCATTAGAATACTCGGCTGCCATAGTAACAGCATTTTGTAGAGCATTAGAATTTACATCTCCCATATAGCCGAATATACCCATAGAGAGGGTAATTTCATCTTCATCTACATATCTTTTCTTAATATTTTCAATATATTGATGTATATCATATATATTGGCATTAAGTAAAGTATCATTTTGAACTGTATTTAAGACAGTCTCCTGATACGATCGGAGAGTCTTGTTTACTGATACCGCATCAGATGCCATTTATTTATCCCTCCCATTTGAGTTTATAGAAACCTTTGTTAGGTAAAGTTTCGGTATAGCCATAGTTCATATTATATTTAGGATCTTGGAAGTAAGAGAACTTATTTAGTCCTTGACCTTTATCAGTATTATCATCAGTAGATAATCCTAGACCAGCTCTTATATTATTCATATTATTATTGAAGTTTTCAGATATACCAGATGTTTCTCTTTTAAGTTCATCACCAATATCATCCATATGAGTAGCTATATATGTGCTACCGCCTAACATAGTACCGGCAACGATTTTACCAGTATTCTTAATACGTGTTTCAACAGAGTCTTCTGCTTTATATTCGCTAACATGGAATCCATCACCAGCTGCCATTTGTTGTTGAATTTGTCCACTAGTAACAGCACCACCACCGTTATTTACAGCACCACCTGCAGTACCACCTTGGAATTGCATATATGCTGGAAGAGCTATATATGGTCTTTGCATATATTCACCACTCCAACCATTAAATTCATCCATATATCCACCTAGAGATGGATCACCAGCTGGAATCTTTTTAGCAATCTCATTAAAATCTAATATAATATTAGGATCCATATCTTCTACATATGCAGCTTTAAAGTTAATAGTAAACTTTACATTACCGTCTGCAGGAAGATCAGAGAATGTACTCCTTGGTACATTCTTAGGATATACTCCAATAAACTTAGAGTAATGGATAATAGACTCACCATCTTCACCAACAATAAACTTATACATAGCCATTTGGTCATGAATAATTTTACCATTTAGATATCTATCATCAACAAAGTCAACTAGACCATAGTGTTTCATACGTTCATATTCATCGAATAATCTGAACCACATATATACTTCTAGATACTTTGTATCTTCAAATTCAACAGAGAACTCATGGTTTTCATCTGATTCATAAGATGTACCACGATAGAATATAGAAGATCCTAAGATATTCTTAGATGTTTCATAGTCACTTGCTGTAGTAATATCAGGCAAGTCTACATTAGATCTTTTATAGTTAGATAGGAGATTAACAAATGGTCTACCACAAGCAGAATAACTTAAGCTTTGTAATACATCATTATATCTCTTTGATGCTTCAACTATTAAAGAGTTATTAGCAATAGATGGATTTAAGTTTACACCATTAAATAACTGTAAGTCAGGTGTAGTAAAGAAAATAAATTCTTTAGTAAAACCCATCCAGTTATTTGGATCTAATCTTTCATATCTAGCAAACTTCTCATATTTCTCTTTCTGAGTTACTCGTCCAGCACCAATACCAAGACCATTTGCTTTTACATATTTAAGTAATCCACTAGATGATTCATCGAATTCAGGTCTCGCAGTATTATCTAATACATTAACACCGGATGTAAATTTATCTATACTATCTCCAATACTATTAATAGCATCTGCTGCATCATTACCTAGTTTAGTAACAGCTCCAGCAACTTTACCTACAGTATTGATATATATTGTATTTTTTACATTTTCTACAGTACCGGTTACAGCATTCTTTCCTTTTTCTGCTACATTACCTATAGCATCTCCAACTCCAGATACTGCATTATCTATCGCTTTGTCTATAAGGGTTTTATCATCGTCTGCCATTACAAATATTCCCCCTTTCTTATTTAATTTAATCTTATGTTAAAATGGCTAATTCTTATCGTAATTGTATATTATAATGGTGAAATAGGATAAAGCATATAGATATATGCTCTTATATCACGGCTTTCAGTTATTTGTTTTACTATACTTTAAAGCGAGGCTGATGATTATGAGAGATTATATCGAAGTTAGAGATAATGAGTTAAAAGAATTAAGGGAAGCAATCTATGCATGCAATGTATATACAATTGCAATTCAGTCTGACAAGGATAATATCAATATGGATCTTGTCCCAGTAGACGATTATGATGAGATTGTTCAATTATATAACTCACTAATCTCAGATCTTAGAGATCGTGATCTTACAAGAAAATATTCATCTACAATTAGTCGTATGAATAAAAGATTTTTCAAATAATAATAAGAAAAATCTATATGCTTTATTTTTTTTCTTATTTACCCATTTTAACATAAGATTAAAATCATATATGATACTATAAGGAGGTACTTTAAATGATCCTTAAGGATTTAATTACAGATGTTTTAGACGCTGTAGATGGCACTGAAATTGGTAAATTTGTATCCAAGAAAAATCCATCAATTAAGTCTATTACTCGAGCAAATAAAGATTTAACTATGACATTTCCTGTCATGGTTTCTAATACTGTAGACCCAGTGTCTGCACAATTAGTAGCTAGAGCTTTGGAACGTAAGTTTGTTACATTGACTCAAATGCTATTATCTGCTATTTCTATTACATCTTCTAAAGATGCAATTGATCATCTTAAAAATGTCCATGCAAACTTAGACTTATCTAGTTTCTTTGATGTTGATGATTATCTTGCAGTTAGTGAAGAAGCTACTGATATGCATATCTTTGATGCAGATACAGTTAAAGCTGTATATGAAGCATTTAGACAAGAACGTTTACGTTCTAAACCTATTAATCATCTTAACACCAAAACTCAATTACCAACTAGACCTATAAAAGAAGAATTTGGTGAAGAATATACTGATTCTCAATTAAATGCTCTTGGTGCAGCCCTAGCAATTAAAGATATAAAAGATGGCAAACATGATTTCAGTAGTTATTTCAAAGGCAGAACTCAAATTGGAGATGCACGCTTGGCTCAACATAGAGCAGAGCATGAACGTGATGATGCTAGACGACAAGCTGCAAATAATGATGAAAGAGCTCGTCGTATAGTTCAAGCTGGTTCTAGACGTTATAATCGTATGCGTCAAAGTAGAGATAATCTTCAATCTAGAGTAGATTCTTTAACTGATGTTAGAACTAGCGGAATTTCATATTTAGAAAAAGATCAAGATTATAAAAAGTCTAATGAACTACAACCTACATTGTTGCAAATTCAATTCATTAGTACTAATGAAAATAATGATCCAATTAAAGTAGATGCATATGTTGGCATCAAATCCAAGATTTACTGTGTAGATTCTGTAGATATCGCTAACCATATCGTATCTAAACGTAGCTATAACTTTAGCTTATATAACTTAATCAAAGCTACTTCTGGTGAAATCGAATTCTGGAGAGATTTCGTATTCGCTATTAAGAAAGCTAAGATTGATGCAGTATCTAATACTAACCGTGGTTCTTCTTCTAAACTTTGGAAAGTATTAGAACGTCGTGCATTGGCGTCCAAAATCAATCGTTTCATGTCTTTACGTAATGATGCTACAGCAATTACTACTTTAGTAGTATCTGCTTATGATGTAGAAATGCTTCGTAAGATGGAAGATATTGATATCTCTAATTCTCGTGTAGCTCGTAAATTGATGGATGACTATAACTTAGTAGGTATCGTTATCGTTGACGATTCTACTGAGTCTGCTAAATTCATCTTTGATACTGGTGATGATGAATATGAACCATACACTTTCAAAACTTTGAAACGTGATGATAAAATGGATTACAAACAAATGATTCAATTACTTGCTGGAGGTAGATAGTAATGCAAAGATATGTATTAAAAGAATTCATTGAAGCCAGCAAACTAATGGATCTTTCTGATAAAGAAACTTACATTACAGTTGGTGTTGTTAATGAAGCTGAACAACGTGAAGTCCTTTTAGGTGTAACTAATAGACTATATGAAAAGATTGAAGCTAAAGTAACTGAAGTAGACTTTGGTACAATTCCTCAATCTAGAGGCGATTTCCTTAAGATTGATAATATCGATATGGTAACTGATGCAGTTACTGATATGAAAAAAATTTACCAAGAATACAAACAACCTTTGACCTATATCAATACTATTACTGATGCAATTAATAACATCGTTGAATTGAAAAATGAATTCCAACGTTGTTTTGCATCTAATACTAGTCTAGGTATTGTATTATATAACTCTACTGCTATGGCAGTAATCAGTGGTGTATCTTTACTTATTGCTTCCACTATTGATTTCATCGTAGACCCTAAAACAAAATCTATTGAAGTATCTGTAGACCGTGTAGCAGTATCTAGAAGTAAAGAATTAGTTCAATTACAAACTTTAGCAGAATTCAATAATCTCTGTAAAGGTAATAAACTTAAAAAAGTATTGAATGATCTAATCAAAGTAAGTGCTAAGAACTTAGCTGGTACATCTGTATTAGCAGTTATTGGTGTAAGTATTGGTCTTATCTTTACAATCGTTCCAATTCTTCGTGAATTGATTTATTACTTCTATTATTGTAGAGCAAGTGTAGCTGAGTACTTTGATACTCAAGTTTCAATGCTGTCTTTGAATGCTGCACGACTTGAGACAGCTGGTGACCCTAAAACAGCAAACGAACAACGTAAATATGTAGATCGTTTCCGTAAGATTTCCGACTTCCTCGCAGTTGATGCTAAAGAAGCCTCTAATAAAACAGATGACAATGTACGTCAAGATGAAAAAGAAAAATATAAAGTTGATGATGTAACTGAAAGTCTTCCAGACTCCGCTGCATCTTCATTATTCTAATGAAGGGAGCATAGAAAAGATGCATTTTTCTAGAAAACAAGTTAGAGAGTCTAATACTCTAAAGATGGTAAAACAAGCAGAGAAAGACACTCTTGAAAAACAATTAAACGAGTCTAAGACTATCATTCCAGAAATTAATAACGTAATGACTGAAAGTCATTTAGCTCGTTCTAAACGTTCTTTAAATATCCGTATGGAAGCTAAAGCAGCTATTAAAGAACACTTCTTAACTGAAGCAATTAAATATATTTATGACGAATGTACTATTCCAGATCTTCAAAAAGAATCTACTAAGATTATTCGTGATACGGTAATCCGTGGATTCATTAAAGAGAATGGTGTAGAATCTATTATTCGTACTTTTAATACTAAGTCTTTATTCTTAGCTGATATTGCTAAAGCAATCAAAGAAGCTACAGATGATGTAGTTAAAGCTAATGATGATAAACTTAAAAACCCTGATACTAAAGTATCTGACGTTACTGTAGATCCTGAATATCAAGATTCTTTCATTGATAAGATGGCTCAACAAAAAGAAGAAATCGAAGACGTTGGTGCTTTAGTACAATCTCACGTTGCTAATAATGTAGAAGACTTCATTGCATCTAATGTTGAAGATAAACAACAAATCAAAGATATCCTAGATGAAGTAAAAGAAAAAGTTGCTAATATTAAAGCATCTAATGCTGACGTAGCAGAGGACATCAAGGAGTCTATGATTTTAGGTGCTAAACGAAAAATCTATAGCGTAAAGAGTGCTAAGAAGAGCCTTCTAGAAGCTATGGTTAAACACTTAGCTAAACGTGTAATCTCTGAAAACCATACAGAATTCTTGACCGAATCTAAAACTATCAATACTGATAAGATTGTAGAAACAGCAGAATGTATGTTAACTATGCTAGTACTTTCTGAAGCTCTAGGTTTTGACTTAGATGAACAAAAAGTTCGTGCAATGTATAAATAAAAAATAAAAAAAAATAATGACTCCATCTAGTTTAACTAGATGGAGTCTAATAACTTGGTTTATTGATATTATATACCTCCTTTCTTATTGATGTAAATGTATTTGGTCCATATGAACTCCGAATATATCTTCGTCCTCAAATAATGTACCACAATCTACAGATAAATCAAATTCTAGTTCCATATCTTCGTATAACATGGTATACCTCTTTCTGCCATATAAGGCTTAATAACTATAAACTATATCATATCACCTTAATAATATACAACTACTAAACTCTAGTATTACAAAAAAATAAATACCCCATAGGAGATTGATTACTCCTATGGGGATTATTATATTATTTAGATTCTAGTTTAGCCATTAATGCATTGTATTTTTCATTCAAGTCATTATACTTTTGAGTAAGATCTTGAACTTGTTTTTCCAAATCAACTTGTTTAGATGCACTTAATTTTTTAGTACCTTGACCAAACTTAAAGTTTGCACCAGCACTAATCATACTATTAGAACCACCTAATGTAGTAGCAATGTTAAACATTGTATTTTCATTAGGACGATAGAAAGCACCAATAGCAGTTGCACTAGAATTCTTATAGTTGCCAACACCAACAGAGAAACTCCATTTATCATTACGATCGAAATCTAATGGATGTAAACCTGCTAATGCTGCAGAAGCTGCACCTACTTTAGATACTTGAGAATCTGTATAGGATTTAGCTTGATTAATGGATCCTTCAGATACATTTCTTAATTGTGCCACGTTAACAGCATCAGTATCTTGTGTACCTGCAGCTACAGATGTAATTTGGCGGGTAATATTATTAACAGTATCACCTACAGATACTGCAGATGCAGTGGACTTCCAAGTGGAATTTGTATTTCCAGACGCACTATATCCAATTTGACCTGCAGCTGTAGATGCTACAGAATCAGAACCAATAGCTACACCACCATCAACTAATACATTACTATTATGACCTACTGCAACTACATCTGAATTATTCATTACAGTTGTTGTATCAATACCACCTAGGATAACAGAATGATTACCACTAATATTACGGTTGTTACCAACTACAATATCATTAGTACCATTAGTTACAGTATTACTAACACCTGCTACGAAGTTATCAGTTGCTTCATTACCATTAGTACCAGTCACGGTATTATTAACACCAATGATGGATGTACGTAATACCCAATCGGCTTTGTTACCACCACCGATTGCCATTGTAGCACCGCCACCATTATTATTCTTAATAACATCACGTAGTTTACCAGCAAATTCAGTTGCATCAGTTGTAGCTTTTGCAACGTTTCCTAAAGATGTAATGGAGTTAGTAATTTCATTACCAGCACCATATACTAGAGAACCATTTGTATTAGCAGTACGGTTAGCAACACCACTGATAGTATTAGCTACACCTACAGAAGATCTATCTGCAAACCAACCACTTCCTACACCAGCTGCTGTTTTAGATTCAATACTATTCAAAGTACCTGTAATAGTAGAACCAAAGTTTTGTGAAGGTGTAGAGAATCTACCTCCTGTATAGGAGCTAGACATAATATTGAATGTACCTGTATTAGTAGTCAAAGCACCATTACTAAAGCTATTAGTACCAATAGTTGTACTATATGCATTTAAGTTTTGTGCACGAGTACCATTAGTATCAGTATTCATATTAACGTCACCAATTTTACCAATATAGTTATGATTACCAACCATAGTACTACCAGTACGAGCATATGTATTATTACCAATAGCAATACCAGTACCAGCTCTATTAACATCTGTTGGAATACGTGCAGAAGAGAAATCATCGCCACTGTATGGTGTTTGACCAAAAGATAGTGATGCTTCTACACCACCAGACATATTTTCTACATGGGCATTATTACCAATAGCAATACTAGCATTTTGTCCTACATAGTTTTCTACTTTAGCAGATTTACCAATAGCAATATCTTTAGTATTATTAGCTACAGAACCTGTACCGTATGCAATACCATTACCAGTACCAACTGTATTATCTACAGCAAATCCAGTTGCACTTAGGGAACTTAAAATAATTGCTGTCATTAGAATTTTAGATGTTTTCATGATTTTGTCTCCTTATTAAATAAAAGTTATACCCATAGGAGATTAACTCCTATGGGTAAGTATTATATGAATATTGTGTTTAGATCAAGCTTACGACCAAATTGTCTCCAATACGATAAACAGTATGGAAAAGGTCAATGTTATCCATTAAGAATTTATATTGTTGAGCTGTAAGGAATCCTAAGATAGTATCCTTATCACTTGTATAGTATGTGCGTAAATTAGATAAGAATATCTCATCATCGCTAAGATTACCTTGTTGCCAAACATATCTACCTTCTTCACAGAAGGAAAATCCTGGGAATACTTTAATATATTCATTATCCCAATAAGATTGCATTAACATTTTTCTTTTGATATCATATACGATATCTAACTGTTTATGATTGTACATTTGATCACCTATACTAGATCTTCAGGATCATAGAAATCCTGAGTATCTTCCTTTTCTTGTTTTTCAGATACAGGGATATCTAATTCGACACCCCTTGATTCCATGATTTCCTTAATCTTTTGATTATCTCCATATCCTTTTTCTAATAGGACATGAGTCAGATCATGTGGACCTTGATCTGTTAGGAATGAGAAACCTTTATTAGGTTGCATAGTTCCATCAGATTGAACGACCCACTTACGTAATTCGAGCTTATAAGCTCTATCATTCCAGCTCATTTCTGAAATCTTAAGAACTGTATTACCACGTTCATCAAATACTTCATCAATGCCTTCTGGATTAATGTTAAACTTAAACTCCATTATATCCTCCAAAAAATAATAGACTGGGGAAGTTAATCCCCAGCCATATTACAATTTAATTATTTTTGTGGACGGAATAATCCATCGGATACAACTTGACGGCTTACGTATTTACGAAGCAATTTCTTAGTTGTATCTGGATGCAATTGTTTAATTTCCAATAAACGACCAGAATAGCTATTAGTATTTACTGGAGCACCAGGAATTACTACATAGTCATATTGGTTACCATAAATGAAACCTAAGATAGATTCGATAGTAGCACCATAAACAACTAGGTTGCTATGAATACCATCGGATGCTAATGCATAAGATACACATTGGTTACGGAAGTTATCATGGTTTGCATTGTCTTTACCGAAATCGATGACTGTATCTTTTAAGATATCAATTGCATCATTAGTAAGACGGAAACCCATTGCAGTTTCCGTAACTGTGCCATTTTTAACAGAAGAACGGATATCAGATGCACCATTATAGCGTGCTACCATTTCCAATTCTTTTGTAGATGCGTTTTCACCTACATTATCGAAACCGAAACGTTCAACAGCTTTCAAACGAGTATCGTGCTCATTATTAGAGCCATTGTATTCAAATACTAATCCTACACCGATTTGTGGGCTATTAGTGAATACGATATCACGGCAGCCTACATAATCAGCAAATACGTTACCAAGGCGATTTGTGAGAAGTTCACACAATTCGCTCGTGGCGATTGTTTTTGTCTTATAATCAGACTCAAAATTTTCAGGCGTAACTTTAAGTTCAATGCGTTTAGCATTGCCTTTGTCTTCGCCTTTTTCATCACGACGTGTTTCACGGGAAGCACGTTGAAGTACTTCACTTAAAGATTGGAATCCATTGTCGACTTGTGGAACTCCGTTAATCAATTGATTTGACATAGCTATGTCCTCCTTTAAAATATAAAAAGAATTATTCTACTGTTAGGATCATAGTAAATATTAATCACCTAACTTCACCATTATAATATATCAATATATCTAAGTTTAGAAGACATGTAATCCAGGAA
>QWCW01000779.1_pt1 | contig 22008 bp, 17 predicted proteins | sample 1972691 | NCBI WGS metagenome assembly QWCW01 (sample SAMN09866698, study PRJNA288562) | Human oral metagenome isolate pre2_saliva, whole genome shotgun sequencing... | reverse complement strand
GTCAACGGCATATTACCTTTGATGAAGAGCTACCGAAATGGAACTACAAGGTTTCATGGAGAGACAAAAAATACCAAGTTATTTTTTAAACGTTACTAAAACACGTTCAAAGGTAACAGACGAAACATGATGGCATTCGTCAACAATCACCATTCCATAATTGCGCACAAATGGTTTCACATCGTCTCCATCTACACACGATTGAATTAAGGCTATATCTATAATCCCGTGCAGCATATTACCTGTAGAATCTAAACACCCAACAGGCGAAAACACCTTGCGTCGTCCCCTCCTCTTAGGCATTTCAGGTTCTTGATAATCTATTTCAAGAAACTCTGATAGACGTTCTTTCCATTGAGTGAGCAAAGCCTTTGAATGGACAAGAATCAGTGTGTTTACTTTCTTATCTGCAATAAGTGCCGCAGCTGTAACAGTCTTTCCGAAAGCTGTTGTAGCATAGAGGACACCATTATTATATTGTGATAAACTATCAACTGCCTGCTGTTGTTCTGTGTGCAATTTACCTTGAAACGTAACAGAAATCATCTGCCCATGATTGGTTTTATCAGTTAGCGTATAATCTACATAATTAGCTTTAAAGAAAGAAATAATAGCATCCTCGCAACCACGAGGCATCAGCAGATAATTATCGGTAAATTCAAAACAAGAAATAATACGCGGGATGGAATAGGTGGACAAGCGCATTGCTTGTTTACGATAAAACTCTGGATTCTTAAAAGCTGCTATACGTTTCAGATGATTCAATACTTTCGCCGAAACAGCTTTAATAGGGATATAGAGTTTATCCGATCTGGTAATATCTACTTTTGTATAAATGTCCTTACTGCTAATTGTTTGCACAGCTGGTGGTATCCATGGTTTTCGCTCATCTGATGTAGAAAGCAAGCCCAATTCTTCCTGTGTATGTTCTATCAAGAGCTTATCAATCTCCTCTGTCGTCATCTTCTTTACTTGGGAAAGAAAAGCCCACTGGTTTCGATAAGCAAGGAAGTTATCATCAACGAAAACGGTATTCGACCTTCTTCGAGCTTGTCCTTGTAGTGGAAGAGCCACAAGATTACCTAGTCCGCCTTCTGGAAGAGAGTCTTGATTGGGAAAGAATCTGTCGTATGATTTGAATGACATTCGCCCGTTTTGATTCATTGCTTCTGTTAGAATTGAGCTTCCCAGTCGTCGTGCTTTATAAGCAGATATAACATCTTCAAAGAAGATCCATACATGCGCACCATTACCCGAACGCGAACGCTCAATGACGTATGGAATATCCCAATCCCTACAAATGCCGACAAAAGCCGTGACATCTTCCTTATAACCGTGCTCACAGTTCTTGTCATCGAAGTCCGCACACAAGAAAGCACAATTATTGTCTGGCATAATAGCATATAACCCGATCACATCGGTACAGTCCTCTCTCTTGCCTTCCAAATGCCAGTAAACAGCCCTATCATTCAACGCTTCAAAATTCCGATTAGGACAGTCTGCACATTTATATCGCTTCTTATCACAGACCCCCTGGCTCCACTCATTAATGCAAACAGGCTGATAACCTCCTTTGCCAGTAGTTTTGCTTTGCCATCGCCTTGCATAAACGTCCTCCCGTCCTCTGAACAGACTACGAAATAGTTGTACCTTTTCATCAAGTGAAAGCTGGGACGTCAAAGGATTAGGGGATGCCTCAAGGCTTTTACTTGCCACCGTTTCATACTTTATCCCATGCCTTTGCAGCAAAACTTTCAGCCTATCGTTCTCTTTCTGCAATTCCTCGCAATGCTGAAGAAGTTGCTGATAACGTTCGTTATTCTCCATAGACTTATTCAAAATTAGACATAGATCTTACTAGCCTTATTCCATTATCAAACTATATTATGAATTTCCTAAAAGAAACAAATGTAAATGATTATATATGCTACTGCAAATATAATAAATTTCCTGGTATGAGGTATAAAAAGACGGTAACATATTGGAAAATCATTCACACTACTTTATCTCGAAGCCATACAAACAGATAATATTATGTAAGACAAGAGCTAATGCCTATAAAACTTATTAACTGGATATTTGGCACTTTTAAATAGAATTAGTACTTTTGCAACGACAAGCAATTATCAACTTGTTCAGACATATTGGAATTGAGCATAAGACTTTATACTATGTATAGTAAATAGTCCACAGCTCGAAAAGGACGTTTACAGACGTTATCTTTTGGTCCTCAAACTTCGCAAATTTGACCAAAACCCAAAAGAGATACGGCAACGGAAACGTTCACGTTAGTTGTATTATTTCTATGTCCATTTATGGCATTGATTATAATATCGCATTGACGTGGGCCTCTTGCGTTGCCTATCCTTTGGGTTAGGCAATGCGAAGGCCTGAGGACTGGGATAGGTAAGTGAAGACTCCCACGTCTTTTTTTAATTCACCTAAATTTCGGACCTTGCTGCAGGAGAGAGGCATAAGAATATTTCACTTCCATATTCTCGTGTCCTTTAAACAACTTGCCTATACTTGGGAGTGGTAAGGCTAATAAAAACTTACATATATGAAGCGAATTTTATTTTTCATTGTGATGACTTTGTGTGCTATGACTACATTTGCACAAGAGACAAAAGAACAAATCCAGAAAAGCGAAGAACGCGCCAAGAACCTACAAATCTTACTAGACAAGTATTCTGACACAAATTGTGGAGACGGAATCATTGATGGTTTTGGTAATTCCGTTCGCGATGCAGCGGTATTGGCAATTGCAAACAGTGTGAAGCTAGAGGGTCTTTATTATCGCCAGATTGGGCAGACAAAGGATGGAGTAACAGACGTTACTATCGTAAAGCCAAAATTGGAAGATTGGACAGAGCTACTGACAACAGTTACAGGTGAAGCTGCATCTATTAAAAATGCTGTAGATAATGCAAAAGCTGCAGGTGAGCAGATGAAGCAAATAGCAGAAAATGCAAAGAACAACAAGAATCCAATGAAGATTGCTAAGCTTGCAAAGATTGCTAAAGGAGCTGGTATCGTTATGGAATTTGGCAATGCAGCAACCCCTATTCTTTTAGAAGAAAGTGCAGAGCAAGTAAAAGCTGTTCAGAAAATCATAGAAACGCTAAAGTCTGGCAAGAATCTATAATGAGGTGTTTTATTCTCTCAGTTCTGCTTCTGCTCGTGTATGGCACAAGTTGTCATGCACAGGCAGAAAGCAGACCTGTCGTTGGTGTAGCAGAGTTCACTTGCGACGAAGAAAGTCCTTATACGAGGTTAGTAACCGAAAAGGTCGTGGAAATGCTAACCAATACTCATCGATTTATTGTTGTTGACAGAACCAGTCGTGATAAAGTAGAAGAAGAACTTGAGCTACAGAAAAGTGAGGCTTTTTTGGATAGCAAGAATCTGGCACGACAGGACGCATCGCTTGGTGCTAGTATGCTAGTAACAGGGCATATCGTCAAGATACCTATTTATCGTATTCTTAATGGCGATGGAAGTATTAGAGGCTACAAGGCAAGTGTTGCCTTTCAGCTAAAAGTTGTAGATGTTTCTACTGGCATCAGCAATGAAGCACAGGGCTTCCAAGGAAAGGCTAGCAAAGAAATGCTTTCTCCAGAAAGTGCTGTCACTGCTGCAATGCAATCAATTAAAGATGACATTTATGAGTATTTCCGAATCAACTTCCCCCTCACAGCAAAGATTGTTAAGGTTCTAGACAAGAAGACGCTTGTCATTAATGCTGGTAAAGAGACTGGCGTGAAAGTTGGGGATAAATTCATGGTTCAAATAATAGAACTACTTGACGGCAAACCGTACCCGTCCGATATAGGAACAATAACTGTAAAGAAACAATCTGGAGCCTCTTTCTCAGAATGTGATGCAACATCCAAAATAACCTCAGCAGTCAACTCTGCACAGCAAGGTGCGGTTATTCAATGTAGTTTAATCATAAAGAAGTAGCTATGAAAAAAAGACTTATACTATTACTGACTATCTTGTCTCTCTGTCTTCCATATACGTATGCGCAAGAATTGACATCAAAAATAGAGAACATCGCAACCGCAAAACCAAAAATAATGGTAATTCCCTACACTCATCAAGGGGAAGATATACGCATGGTGCTGGAAAGTGATGTCAACAAACGCATTGCTCTAACGAAGATAAAAGAGGCATTTGACCAGCGAGGATATACAACCGTTGATTTCTTCGGACGCGTTAAGGCTCTATCTAAAGCTAACGCATTAGGAAGTAATCAACAACAAGACGCAAAGTCGCTTATCATACAACAATCTGGAGCTGATATATACGTTGAGGCCGAAATCAATATTCTCGATTCACCAACGGGCAATTCCGTAAAGATTATCATGTCGGGATATGATATTTCAACAGGAAACTCACTAGCAAATGCCGTGTGCGAAAGTGGAAAATTCTACACTGATGATTACGGCAAACTGGCTTCAAGGGCAACCGAGACGGGTTTCAATGGTTTTCTTAACGCTATGCAGAGCAAACTTATGGATATGACAGAGAACGGACAATCAATCAGTCTCACAATCGGATTCGACCAAGCCTCAACGCTGTCCATGTCTACAGAAGTTGGGAATGATGGACTTCCATTATCTGACGATATCGAAATGTTCATTGCAGAAAACTGTTATAAGGAGAACTATCACATACAGGGTACAAGTGACAAGCAAATGATTTTTGATGACATACGTATCCCACTCACGGACGTCGAAGGCAGGACTTATAACTCTAATAAATTCGGATTAAAACTCCTACAATACTTCCGCTCAAGGAATATTAAGATTGAAAGATCCATTAGCAACAACATGATTGTAATCACTATAAAATAAAACTCCATGAGTATCCGTAAATTATATGTCATCACAGCACTATTTATTGCCGTTATTAGCAGTGCTCATGCGCAAGGAATCGAGATTGGTTTTGTCATACCAACAAATCAAGATGAAATAAGCGTGAATACGGCAAGGATACTTCGCAGTAGAATACTTCCTGCATTTACAGCAGAAGGTATCGAGACATCAGAAGTTAGTTCCATCGCCATTAAGCCCGAGCTTAGTTTCACAAACTACCAAGAGGCCGAAGGAGGAATGAGGAATATTCATACCTCAGAGGTACAAATAAACCTTATCTGTCAGAATCTGATTACAGGAACAGTGTTTGCCAGTCGAACATTCAGCCTACAAGGGCAGGGTTACTCTGCTGATGATCTCGTTAAAAGTGCGTTCTCACAAATAAAGCTGGACGACGAGAATGTAAGATTATTCCTACATACGGCAAAGAGGCAGATATTAAGTTACTATTCAAGGAATCTGCGAGCAGTACTCGATAGGGCACAAACCTATACCCAGCTTCACCAGTACGAAGAAGCATTATCCCTGCTCTTCTCTTGTCCATCTACATTAGCCAATTACAATAGTGTAAATACTGCTATCAGCAATATCTACAAACAATACCAAAGAAATGAGTGTGGCAACCTTTTACTACAAGCACAAACTGAATATTCTAATGGCAATTACGAAGCGTGCGCTGAAATGCTCAAACAAATAGATACAACAAGTCCCTGTGCTACAGAGGCAAAGGCTTTATGTCAGCGTATTAAGCAATCGCGAGATACAGAAGCGAAACAAATTATTGCATTAATCGAGAATCAGGCAAAAAGGGAAGCAGACTTAGAGAAACAAAGAATAAAAGCAGCTAGAGATATTGCGGTTGCATATTACAAACAACACACTAACTTAATTCAGATCTTCTAATCGTCAAATCTCGCTTTTGACGAAAGTATATATCGTGGGGCACGGGAGTACATTTCGTGGGGCACGAAAGTACATTTCGTCAAATGCGGGGATATTACTTGCTTTTAAAGTTCAAAGGTTAATTTAAAGTTCAAAGGTCAATATTCTAAGGTGAAAGATTAATGTTCCAAGCCTATACGGTTAGCGGAAAATTTTTATTTGATATAAATTTATTTCTAACCTGTTCCCCGTAAATTTCTAACCGTATATAAATTTATCGCAAACAGGTTAGAAATTTACGGGGAACAAGTTAGAAATTTCACGCAAACAGTATATAAATTTCCGGCAAACCGCATCCACGTTTTTGGCGAACTATATTCCGGATCAAATACCCTTTAGCAAAGGTACATTCCATGCAATACAATCGTACTTCTTGTGCGTGTAAAAACCATTTTATCAGTCGATCTATCGTTTCTGCTAAGACAGACATAAAATTGTTCGCGAACAATTCGCAAAGAGTTCGCGAACAATTTTGATTTTGTTCGCGAACAATTTTTTGCTTGTCTTATAGCATGAGGTGTTGTCCCGTGGAGGCTCGCCGGCGAATGCGTATTCCGTCGCTGCGCTCACCGTATCTACGCGCCGGCGGATGCGTATCTAGCTGCCCGTAGATACGTATTGCGCCGCCGCTAGATACGCATCTGTCAGCAACGCTCACCGCATCTGTCGGCATGGGAATACGTATTCGCCAGCAGTTAGATACGTATTCAACAGAGACGCAATATGCATTCGGCAGGGGTTGATACAAGACTATTCACTTGTACAAAACTTGAAGACATCGAAAAGAATCACTCATACGATGGGAAACTAAAAGGAAAATTGTACCTTTGTAGGTACAATCTTTATTAATAACAAACATAAGCAAAGTTATGAAACATTTACTTTCTATCCTTTTAATTGCGATAACTCTAATTGGAACCAGTAGCTTCACGTATGAAACAACTTCTACCACCAATACTGAATCTATCAGCATACAGAAACAGAAGAAGCATAGTGGAAGAAAAACTCACAAACGTTCGAAAACACGTAAGTATAGAACTCGTAAGAATCAATCAACTCGCTCAGCCAGTATAGGCCAAACCGTGTATATCACCCCCACAGGTTCTTGTTACCATTCCACACCATCATGTCCGGCATTATGGCGTGGAAACTACTCCCGTATATCTTTAAGTTCCGCACGAAACGAAGGTTATCGTTCCTGCTCAAGATGCTATTAATATAAAGATATCGGATTCAAATTAACGGGTAGCAACCTCTAATTTCAAAATAATAGAATTAGGCGTAATGGACATTTGGTAGGCTGGAATAACCAGCCTACCAAATGTCCATTACGCCAATTATTCTTTAGTTTTCTCTTACATCTCTATATTTGTATTTAATCAAAGAGCCTAAATACTTTGAAGTATTATCTAAAACACCTATTGCCTTCTCATCTATACTATCTGGAGCAAAATGCATAATTTCATTTCTTATCTTTCTTATTTCATCTAACCTTTCTACAAGCAGCTTGTTATCAGCATCTATCTTTAGTTTGTCCCAGAGTCTAGGATTTTCAATAATACATTTGTAATCACCAAATGATAGGTCATCTATTGAAGAAATTTCTTTTTCTGTGTTCTTACATATATCTTTAATGTCTTCTAACAAAAGTGTCCCATTAAGAAGAACTCTTATAGATTTTTCTATCTCTTCTAATAATAAGAAAGGCTTTGTGTTTGATAGAAATTCAGAAGAAATATCTGCTGTCGTTATAATACCCAACATAGACTTATCATTGCCATTGCCAATAACAATAGCAAAGTCATTTTTATAGATAGTTTTAACGGCATCAAGTAAGGGGGTATCAGGATGAATTATTTGAATTTCCTCTTTAACATAGTCCTTTACAATCTCACTTTCAATTCCATTAGCCCAAGCTTCACTTATAGACTCCCAAGAAATATAACCGACAATACCTCTTACCCCATTATTTGTAACTGGTAATTGAGAATATTTGTTCATTTGCATTAAAGTTATAGCAGTCCTTAATTTAGCATTATTACTCACAAATTTTGGGAGTCTGTTTGCTGCCTCTAATACACGTACTCTTTTAATTGGATCTTTAGGTATTTTAGTCTCTGCTATTTTTTTATGTCTAAGCTCAATTTCACTATCTATCCATGTGTCTGTATAACTTGGAGAGACCTCCAATTGATTCTTTTCTAAGTATTTATCAATAATAGTGCAATTTCCTGGTGTTCTTTTACAAAGATTTAAACCACTTAAAAGTTCACGTGGAGTAATCTTTTGTGGTTTCTTATCTCTTTTGATTTGCTCAACTTTCTCGTTTAGATTCATAGTTAGATATTTAAAAATAAGTCCACATAGTTCCTAAAATGGAATATGTGGACTTTATTAATATTTTACTTCACTTCCTCAAATATATCTTATGCTGATTATCAGTGTATTACATTCTTATGGTACAAAAATGTTTCCTCAATTTGAGTAGTATCGATTAGAAAGCATCTTGGATGTTATCATCGTTTCAGAATTATTTTTGTGTGGCACAGAGTTAAATTATTCTCTAAATTAACATTTCATCCTTAGCTAAATCTGCTTTAAACTTTGACAGAGATCTATTTTTAAATTGCTGAGGATTATCTTCTATTCCCAATATCAACTGGTTGAAATCGTGTTCTGTTATAGGCATAATAGGTTTCATTATATTTATAATTTTTTGACGATAAGTCGAAGGCATCTTTAACTTCCCTTTTAAATATATTTCTGCTGCAATATCACAATGTGATTGATATATTTCTTGTAAGTGAAAAACTTTAATATTTTGCTTTAATCCAGATTGATTATCTTCCTCTACCTTAATTTTTATAGAATTTGCACACTGTTCAAAATTAGCAAAATGACTTCGAAAAATCTCCATCTTAAATAGTATCCCATCAGAATCCTCTAACAAATAAGGATTTACCAATTTGTATTTATCAGCATCAGCCATAAATTTTCCTCCCACTCCATTACAGTCACTACAACAAGGAATAAGATTAAATCTTGAAAGTGCAAGGAATGGGTATTTTTCTTTGGAATAGAAATGGTCTATTTGTCCTTTTATAGGGGCAGTTTTATCTTTTTTATCAATACATTCGATAAAAGACCTATTACAATATGGACAAACTTTAATATCCAAAGACTTTATAAAATAATCTTTTCTGAAAGATGATGTATAAGTATTATCCACAAAAATTTTTTTTATCTGTTTAAAAACTTTACTATCTTTCTTTTTCAAAGAAGTATAAAGTTTGCACAAATTATCCGCATAGATTTTAAGTTCATTAGCGTGACAATCTAATAATTCCCAAAGATTGCTTTTTTTAGAATCTTTATCACTCTTGGCTAGAAGATAACCAAGAAAATCTTTAGTTTGAGAAGATAATTTTTCTTTTTTTTCGCCTTTACCTATATATCCATTGCGTTTATACTTTTCTATTTTATGCTCAAAATCAGAGGCAAATTCTTTATAGAATTCTGGACAAACATCATCTTTAAACTTTAAGGGTATCATATTAATTTAATTGTCTAGTTCTTTTTGCAATATTCTTATGCGCTCTTCAATACTGAATCTATTATTAGTACATTGATCTAATTTTTCTAATAATTTTATTCGTACAAGATTATCTCCAATGAGAGATATTTTTTTAAAAAGTATTTCTTGTTCTTTTGCTGAAATATCATCATTAGAATCATTTAATTTCCTTATTATTTCATCTATAAATATCGAAGAATATTCCCCTATAAAATCATCCATAAAGAACCCATTGTTTAAAATATCATATATATTTGCCGCCAATGTTTTCTCATTCTTAAATGAAAACATAACTCCATTTCGTCAAATATCATATTTATCATAGAATATGCTACTCGATTTGAGCCGTTTGAGTTAGTTTGGGTGGCTGTGTGAATAGACCCTAAATTTATTAAATGATAAATATAAGTACTCATCATATAAGCAAATTGTTTTTCACCAGAACTTAATTTATTAAATGGAACTTCATCCATTTGGCTACGTTTATCATTTTTTTTCCTACTCCTATTCAGAAATATCTCTACCTTATAAATAGGTGGAGGAAGTTCCTTGATTATGTCCGAAATGTTGTTAGGCAATTTGTTTGAATCCAAATAGGTTTTAAAATTAAAAGATGAATCAGTATTGTTCAAGCTCAATCCAACTCTTTCTTTAATACGATCATAATTATTTATGAATTGAATAGTTTGATGCAGTTTATTTGCTATATGTGATTCATCATCTATTAACTTATCAATGTAATTTTTAATATCTTCATTAACCACTTCACAACTTATGCAGTGCTTAAATCTATGGAGACTTTCATAGTACTGAGCATAATCAGGATATTTTGTTGATGAAAGAACTTTATAAACAATATATACACATGCAGCCTTATAGGAAGCTGGACTGTTTTGTGATAAGTCTAAACTAAGATTTTTTAATCCTTTTAAAATGAGGTTTGTATATGAGCCTTTCGTTTCATATGCTTTTATGAGATAAGCGATAATTTGTAAGTTCTGCCTCTATTTCTGTGTTTATACCATATTCATGTCTGTATGGGTTTAATACTATAGGGAGTGAATAGCCATCATTCTTATGAAAAAGTTTTTGTATCCAAGGACCTTCTTCTTCATAATCTTCATAATTTAATGATTGTATAGAATAGTTTGTTACTATTGTAAAAAAGAATTTTTTGGCAACAGTAATTATGTTCTCTTTATCGCTATCTATCCAAGAATCAGAATTCCCTATATAATTCCCTGTCTCTGCATTAATAATCTTTTCCCCATCGTTTTTACCTCTCCAAATAAGTTCTGTTGTATTTGAATATAGGTACATACATTTATCTTCACATTTAAGTTCTAGTCTTTTTTCTCCGTATTTAAATCTTATAGAAGCATAGATTCCTTTAAGAAAAATAGGCTCTTCAGCTCCAGGCATAATAGAACCTCTAAAAAGTAAATACCCAAAGTTGTTTACTACACGGTATAACATATCAAGAAGCGAAGATTTACCACTTATATTAAATTATTTATATTAGTCCCTTTATAAAATTCACCATAAGATAACCACAGACTGTCTTTGAAACATATAGCTCTATCATAAATCTTTGTAATGAATACAGGCTGTATAAAAGACTTGATGTATGTATCATTAGACAAACTCTTATATATTATTACAAAGAGATATTCGCTCTTATCTATTTGGCTTTAATCCTAGTTGTGTTAAATCTGAAGCCGTGAGTAGTACTCACGGCTTCAATGCCTTCTTGTTTTAACTTACGTTTTAACCAACGCCAATAGTTACCTGCTTTAGTATAGTCCGGTTCATTGTTAATGGCACGAACAATATCTGTTGCTGAAAACCACCAACAATTATTTTCTTCATCCCATACGGCACGTACTTCACAGTCGTTGAAGAAGCGAATTGATTTCTTATGTTGTCCTTTCTTCTCTTCCATAAATGGGAATTTAGTTGTTCGTTTTACTATTTTTTATAACCCAATAGCCATTGCGCCGACCGTTCCTGCGTTCAAGAATGCCTTGTACAGATAATTTTACGGTCATCGTCTTTACCGTTCGTTCTGATTTTCCGATATGCACAGCTATTTCTTTTTGTGTTGCATTCGGTTTATCTTTAATAAAGTTGAGTACTGCTAATTCTTCTAAAGTGCAATTCAAAGAGCAAATATTGCACTTTGAATCATTACCTATTGCACTTTGACTTTCTGCCGACACGTGCAGGTATCTATTCTTCAATTCATTCTGTTCATCTAATATCAGGTTACGGAAGAACGCTTCAAGATATTGTGTTGTCGCAAAAATCCCTTTAGGCATATTGTTATAGTTGGCACGAACCAGTGCATTGCGGAAGTACCACGAATAATGAGCAAAGGTTTCGTTGCTGATGTCAAAACCAAATGTGCGCAGATACTTGATAGTGAAGACTGCCGTTGTACGAGTATTACCCTCACCGAAAGGGTGAATTTGCCAAAGATCTGAAATAAATTGAGTAATATGATTCACGGCTTCCATTGTGTCATGGTGTCTATAATTGTATTCCTTTTCACGGGCAAAGTCATAATCCAGCGTATCACGAATACTATCCGCACCTGCATACAGCACAGTTTCTCCATTCAGTACCCATTCCTTTTTAGTAATATTGTAATCTCTTATCTTACCGGCGTGTTCGTAGATGCCTTCAAACAAACGACGATGAATTGAAATATATTCCAATGGCGAAAATGTAAAACTCTGCTCGGACAGCAATTCGGTGATACGAGCCGAAACTTTATCTGCTTCCTCTGTTCTGTCTTCTACGTCCTTACGGGCTGTCATCGACTCATAATAGCTATTGACAAGCTGCTTTACCTCTCCAATCGTAATGTCGCCCTCAATATGCTGTCGAGCTGTTTGAAGCAGATAGTCTGAAGTCTTCAAGCCATCAATAGCCTGCAAGCCAATAGCAGTCTGCCACGCATAACCTTTCTCTCGTTTATGCGGTTCGCTCTGTCGGATATATTTTTCAAAGTCAGTCATCTTGCTACCTAAATTAAATGTCCCAACATTAATTCTTAACTTTCTTATCCACAAACACAATAAGGTCAATTGGCTCAACTTGCAATATATCGGCTATCTGAGCAATCATATCAAGACTCGGTTGACGGTGGTTGCCCACATAGGCATTGACCATTGCAAAGCTCTTGCCCAATTGCTCTGCTAATCACGTCTGCTTAATACCTTTCTCATTAAGTACCTCTTTGATTCGATTGTTTGGAGTTTTCATATCAATTTGCTTATGATTTACAAAAATAACAAATATTATTTGATAAACAAAAAATGAGGATTTTACTCAAACAAAATTGAGGGATTCTCTATAATTTCAAGCAATGACATTTCTACAACCCCGTGTTCCATTTTCTCCATATATTTATGCGAAGATTTATGATGTGTCATAAATATCATTTTTATACGATAAGCTTCATCCATAGATGGGTAAATCTTCTTTAGTTGCATTTTTTCTTTATCCAACCACTCACATCGCTCGTAAACATGAATAAGTTTATATCTATATGTCTTTATTGCACACAAGAACTCATAGGGTGTGCGGCATTCTATAAAGTCTTTTAACTCAATGCCTACTATCACTTTATTTTCATCATTTTTTAGTAATAAATCAAAATCGCCTATATTTTTATCTTCATTTACCAAAACCTCATTTTTCCCAATTTTTACTTCCTTCTTAATATCAGAATTAGGAAGTTCTTTACTCAGGAAAACAAACACAGCTTCATTAAAGGCTTTACCTTTCTTGTCATTTACCTTACTTTCAAATGTTGTCATTTCCTTTGATGAACATGATAAACGACCATTCCTTATCCTTTCGTACAAGACAATGTGTGAACAATATATAGATTTATATGAATAAAGTACATGTCCGTCATATATTATCCAAGGTCGGGTAGCAAGTTCTAATTTTCTATTATGACGAGTGGCATAAGTATCTGAAAAATTAAACTTTTTATCACGCCCTATTTGTTGTGCTAACTCACCATATAGCATAAAATGTTCTTTAAAAGGTTGGTATTTATCTGTACCTATACCATTATTAAAAACATAATCAATAAAGGTTTGCAGCTCAAAATTTGCTATTACTACATTCTCTTCATTTACCAAGTCTATAGATTTAGTTATTATATTCTTATAATCGCTATAACTTATTCCATATTCAGCAACAAAGGCTCGTTCAAAGGTCTTATCTTTTATATCTATTTCAAAATCTGGCACATGAATACCCATCTTTATTAGACGCTCCTGCTCATAAAACTGCTCGCGACTAAAGTCTATCATATATTTATTTATATCATCTATGGCTGATAATTTTGCAATTCTACCATTCTCTAATATTTCTATTCCGTCATTATCATCGTGAGTATTATTCAATATATCCATAAACGTACTGAACACTTCCAATTGATGAGCTATAGAGAAGGCATAGTATATTTCATCAACTGATTCCAACTTATTCTCATTAAATGGTTGTCCAAGGACAATCTGTTCAATTATCCATTTACATAGTGCATTAGTTTCCTGATAACCTTGTTCAAAAGTATGCTGTTTTGTCTCATGAATTCCAATATAATCATATACCCTCTTATAATATATGTATCGGCTATTTGTTAAAGCCAGCCAGAATAATTGCCCATGATGCAGTTCCAATAACTTTATCAGTTCTCCTCTTTTTGACAGTTTCTCAAGTAGTGGCCTCAAGAGCTGATTCAAATATGTAATAATATCTTTTACTATTTTCTTTGAATCTTGTATATTATACTTGACCCCTTTGGGGGACCAGTTAAAATGCTCTTGAATGTTAGTTAATACAACATTATTGAAACGTTTACTGATAGTCATGCACTCCTTTAGACCATCGTCAATCACTGCAATTGAATCTTGAGATTCGGCAAACAAAAAATGACCACCAGTTTCTAAAAATACTTGTTCTAAATGATCCATAGTAAAATTTCTACCAGCAAGCCTCTTGTTCATGAACACTTCACATAGCCTTTTAACTATATAATATTCATCAATATTCAAATTATTTATATCAGATAGGGATATGTCTATTCTTAGTTCATTTCTCTTAAAATGAGAAAAATTAAACGTGCCATTTTCTGTTAAATTAATAAATATGGTTACAGGACACCTTAATACATGGATATTAAACTTTTCTTCTATTATAAATAGCCACATGCCAATGCTCTTTGCTATTTGAGCAGAGATTTGAGCATATTTATTAAAACTATAAAACAGCAACATATCCGCATCACGAAGTTTCACCAATAAATAGCTACCGTCATTCTTACTCAGGGAATTTATATAAAATGGTACTTCATCAGCAAAATCTGCTAAATGCTTCACAGTTTTAAGCTTACTGCAAATATATTCCACATGTTCATCCTTTTCCGATAAGAACTTATATATGTCGTAAAGTAAAGTATTACCAGAGATAGTTAATCCTGTTGGAATTGCGATATCATCATCTACATAAAATGTCATCTCATGTTTATAATAAAAGCCAAAAATCTCAAAATCATTATTTATCGGTGCAAATCTTATCTTTCTTTTATCCTCTAGAAACCAGTAAAGATTATACAATCCTTTATTTAAAAGCTCTACTATCCATCCAAGTTGATCGATAGAGAACACTAATCCGATAGCTGCAATTGTTGAGCAGAACGATCCAAATACCTTTGGTCCACAAAAAACGATAATATTAAGGACTTTACTTACATTGCTTATAGATTTTATTTGGGACTCATTATTGATAAGGCATTCTATGATTCGAGACGAAAGTTCATCAGTAACCCTCTCGGTCTCAAACATTTTGTCTAACTCTATTCTATCAGGAATATTCGTAACAAAGGTAAAGCTGGCGTATTTATCTATATCCAACCTATAAACCATATTCTTTACATCAGAATATTGTTTTATACCCTGGAGTTCTTCACAATTGTCAAGCTTTATGGCAATTTCTTCCAAACATATTCTACCATAAGCATCTTCAAAATTTTCTTTACCCACGTTATTAACTAATGACTTAAAGAAAAAAGAATGCGCACAGAGTAACAAAGCATAAGGAGATAGTACTAAATAGCCTGTTTGGGTTTTGTAAAGAGGATACCATTCCAGTGGTCCACTTAATTGATTTTTATATATACTCAAATCTGAAAAAGGCTTATCCTTTTCATAAACCATTATTTCCAAACTTTTATCATCTAAATTATAACCTTTTAGAATTTTTAAAATATCACGGTCTGAAAATAACAAAGGATTATTCTTTAGTTCTTTGTTATTAGGAAAAATAAAATATTCATTGCATAATTCACCTAATTCATATCGCCCGTACCCAAATCTTTCACATATTATATCCGAGATATCTAGCATAACGCGCCCTATTCTCATTAACTTATCATTCACCTCATATTTTCTGGCTATCATGTCCATTCTGCGAATAGCATATTGCTCACCTTCGCTCATCAAGGCATATACACTATATGATCTGTCCTCTGTTATACACTGATCTATACACAGATTAGCTTGAACTTCATCTGTTACACCTTTTGGTATAAGCTCATAAAATTCTTTCTTTAAAAATGTAACATCAATAGGCATATCGCCATTGCTGTTTTCTAATATATATCGTTGAATAATTGCAAGATTGTATTTCCATGCAGAGTTTTCCTTCATCCCCATCATGTATGACATACATGATAAAGCCTGCTGTTTGTCGTATTTATCTAAAAAACTTAATTCTTTCATTTACAAAAATAAATCACATATATTATGCTAAATTACAAATATCTTAGATGCTTTTTAAACAAATCTTTAACAAGTTGAGCACTACCATGTAACTTTCCCTTTCTTGCTAAGTACTGCCTTTATACGATTGTTGGGAGTTTTCATATCAATTTGCTTACGATTTACAAAAATAACAAATTTAATTTGATATAAGATATAAAAGAGGATTTATTTCCCCTCTTTTATATTGTATGCGTTTTATTTGATTAATCAACTATTTTTCTTTGCATCAGACTATCTGCTTTCTGCTTTAATCCTAATTCATAACCATCTATTTGCTTCTTAATATTTTTGATTGCAGTTTTGTTCCGATGAATGTCAAACACATCATTGAGCCATAGGATTTCCTTAGGGCTACAACCTCGCCATACTCTAATGATACGAAATTTCAAGGCATCATCTTTGTTTTGCTGTTTACTTTGCCACAAGAAGTAATTGCCGACCAAAGAAACAAAACAATACGGCAGTTGTCACAACCATATAAGTAAAGACCTTCGAGGATTTAATATCAAAGCTATGCCTATAGAAATGTTCTTGTTGTTTTGGAAGTTCTTTCTGCACCTCCCACTCGTGTAACATAGTCAAGACACTTGCCACCAATTCGTCAATGGACTTAGCTTCTTCATCCTTGATACGCACCTGTACACCAATGTACTTGTTAATCACATCTTTTGTACGCTGTTCATACTTGTTGTGCAATTCTTGTTCCTGTTGTTCGTCACGTTGTACAGATGTAGATGGAACAGGAAGAGAAACAGAACCGTTCTCCTTTTCTTTCAGTTCCTTTAGTTCCCTGTAAATTGTCTCCAACTTGTTTTTGATTTCCTCAAAGAGGACGAATGTATTATTATCTGCCATAATTATAAATGTATTTTACGTTTTTTCTTTTTCTTCTTTTTATCGAGTGTGTTGTAAACCTCCACAGGGACAGTGCCGTGAGTCTGGAACAATCCCAATCCTCCTTCAATGAGTTCGTTGGCTATTTCGCTCGTAACACTTGCAACATTGGATATGAGGTTTACCACTCCTTGCATCTGTTGTTCGTGTTCCCTGTTATTCTGGTGCAAGGCAAAGTCTATTTTAGAATAGCTGAAACTTCTGTCCACCTTAGAGCCATTGAAATGATAACCGTTCTTTTCAAAGATAATCCCCTGTACTTCCTGTGAGTTACCTTTATACTTAAAGCGGGCATCAAGCCCTACTCTCTCCAAATGAACAAGTAACGCTTTCCAATCCCTGCACCGAGCTATTTCTGCTTTCAACGCCAGATAAATTTCATACTTAGTCTTGTCAGGCTCTTTTAAGCGATGCTCCTTGATTTTCTCCTTGCCATCGGCAAAATACAATCCGTGTTTGGCGGTTAGTTCCTTGCAAATCTTCTCACTTCTGAATCTGTCGTTACGGTCAGAGATAGTCTTGCCGTTGTTATCTATCCGATTAAAAGCGATATGAATATGTGGGTGATCCTTATTGAAATGGCGACCGATGATATATTGCGTATCTTCTATCCCCATCTTCTCCATATACTCACGAGCCATCTGTGCCATGAACTTGTTACTTAATTTGGAAGAATCCTGTGCCGAGAAACTCAGGGAGATATGCCCCACAACCTTGCTTACTCGTGGATTCAGTTCTGTCTGGTCGATGAAACTTTGAACAATATGGTTTATTGTCTGTTCTCACTCCGGACAAGGATGTAATTGATGACACCCTTGAAGCCCGAACCTTTCATAATTTTGGCTATCATCTTCGTATCAGATTTAATATTTCATCTATCTTGCCAATGATGGTTTTAGGGATAGGAGCAATGACATGAACCCCTTCCGCATTGGCACGATGTGCCAACTGATTGAGATTATTTGCCATTCCACACAGAATGCGGCACATGCGCAAATGTTTGTCCAAGCGAAGCTATTAGCTTAGGCTAAGACAAAACAAATTGTTACTGATTAAATTTAGGCGGACTCTGCGGAGTCCGCTTTTCTTTTCTACCCTTCCCGTTTCTTTCAGCACTCGCTTTAACAACCAGAAGTAATATCGTTCCCTATCTAACTATCCTGCTAAGCAAGTATTGGTTTCCATCCCAAACAAATCTATATTGATTTACAGCGTGTTGCAATCTTATTGTACAAATAGAATGACTGAAATTGATTACCAATAATCGGTTATACAGTTTTTATTACTCTATTTTTTTCAACCTCTAAAATTTCTTGGGCTTTTCTTAGACAGCTTCTCCTCTAAAGCCTTCTTCAAAGTACTAAAGTATTTTGAAGAAATATTTTCAATTACTCAAAAAGCTGTAACCTATGAGAAATCAAAAGAGGCTTGCCCTTTAGGATTCTCCTCCAACTCTTTCTGAACTTGATACAGCTACGACAGAATTGGTTTAAATAGCCCATTTCCTTCATTGTTTATGCAATAAAGAGATTGTGACAATCAATCACATTGGAGAAATTATCATAGATTCCTTTACTAAAAAGCCATTTAGGCTACACTTTAATCTTTTTATCATCTATGATCTCTACTGAATTCTGGAATCGTATTACCACATTATGTCTCCTCTTCATTGCTGATAAGTAAGGTTGTGTTAAACTAATATTAGCAAAAGGAGGGCGTTGCATAGGCAACGAGGCTAATAAGTAGCAAGTATTATTCTTATCGAAAACACCTTGAGACCTATAGTAATATTGTGTTTTAAATAGTTGCCTTCGAGCTTTGTTTAAATTATTCTCGTTGTTCTCAGACTTGCAGCTATACTTTAACTCGAGAAAGAGGATCCAAGGGTTATTATTACTATTATGAGGATAAATGGTGGATTCACATTGAGACAAAGGACTGCCATTGGCTCGAGTAAAGCTATTGTTATCGAAAGGAATACCATCCATCTCCAAATTACATGGATTGTTGACCGTGAAATAGTCTATATCACTCGGTGGAGAGACTTCAAACAACTCTGTTGCTCGTTTAATTCCAGCCAACTTTGTTTGTTCTGTATAGTCTGCTACATATATTGAATTGCATGTGGTGAGGCAATTTTTCAAATGATGAGAAAAAAAGGTTTGTATATTTGTTCGTATCATTATTCGTAGTGGTTAAGCATTAAATAAAAGTCATCCATCAAGTCTTTCATTTTCTGGTCGAAATAATTATCAGAAATTAGTCCATCTTCTCCTTGAATGGTTCCTCTTACAACTCCTTCTCTGATTTCATAAATAGATACGTCTACAGGATTGATCTTAGATTGATTACACTTGAGTTTGCTTAATTCATTTGCCTCCATTTTATCACTGACTAAACCTGCCATCATACAGTTATTTAATGCATAAAGCACATACGGACTATGTGTTGTAAGCGTTAATCTGTTCCCTTCTTTATTCAAACACTTTTGTAAGAAGTAATACACCAAATCTCGTTGAGTTTCTGGAAACAGATTTTGTTCTGGCTCTTCAATAATAAACTGAGAGTTCGTTGTTTTAAACAAACTATTTGATATGGTTTTGTAGTCATCAAAATATTCAACTGCTTTTTCTTCCTTTTCGTGGAGTTTTTCGTTAAAAGAATTCACGAGTTCTTGTATATCTCCTATAGGTAAATCATCCTTATCATAATAAGGTTTTAACACTTTTTCCACCGCAATAATTCTGTTGACCCGTTGTTTTCTTTCATCCTGTTCAAAAGAAATAGTATCTTCATCATATATCCATTTTGTCAAATATTCAATCATTGCAATTAAGGGAGTAATAGACTGCAACCCGCTTGATGCGTTTGACAAGAGGATATCATACTCAGCATCATTATTATTACCTCTAATATGGTTTTCTTCACTTCCTTCAACATAATAATAGTTAACACCAAGATTCAGAACAGATAAATTATTTTCATTTGAATATTTCTTACGGGCTTCAAACCAATCAAACAAGAAACTTCTAATATTAGTATTCCCAAATTCTGATTTTCTTGCTTCAGGAAGAATAACCATATTACGTTCAGAAGGGATATAAGCTATTTTACTACGTTTGTATGCATATTTATCAACCCATGAGATTGAACATTCCTCATTTTCCCACACAATATCTAAGACCTCACTTTTGTAGTGAATATAACTATCAGAATTAAAGTAACCTTTTATCTTATGAAAAGACTCAAGACGCTCTCTGAAATATGTTTTATTTTCTTGATATTCGGAAAGGGATTGACTTGTCGCCACATCTTTTTCCACCCACGTACAAAAACTAATAATTTTTGCGATGGTACTTTTACCACTACTTTGTGGTCCCATAAAGACATTAATCCTATTGAGAGAAATCTCTACAACCTCTTTTATAGGGCCTATATTTTTTATTGTTATTGTTGACATAGTTATTGACTTGTATTATTATTCAAATTTTCTATCAGTTGGTTTGCTTAATCCCTTTTCTTGATAAGTACATCTTTAATTCTATTAGTTGGACTTTTCATAAATGATATATGATAGTTTGCAAATATAGTAAATTTTCTTATATAAAATACTTGATAAGAGGAGAAATTTCTCATCTTTATTAAAGTTTATGTATCAACACTATTTGTTTTTCTTATTTTGTAGGTTTTTCTGCATCAGGCTATCTGCTTTTGCTTCTGTATTCTCGTCTATCTTTGCCATAGTAAATAGTTGAGAACTAGAGAAGCAAAATATACTGCAATCATAATAACTGCATAAGTAAAGGCTTGCGAGGATTTAATATCAAAACTATATCTATAGAAATGTTCTTGTTTTTTGGAAGCTCTTTATGCTTCCAACTTCTACATCTTTGAATGTGGTGGCAAAAACCTGATTGAGGAACTGCGAAATTTCATCTTGTTTGCCAACTCTAAAATGGTTCCATATATTCCAACCAAAATGAAACAGGTCTAAGGCTACTAAACCTTTAATATTTGGTTCAACGTGTGATAAAGGTAGCTTAGCAGAGTATAACTCTATATATTCACAAAGCTTGAGCAAATATTTGTTAGAAACATAAGGTGCGAACTATAGTTGAGTATATTTAATAGCTATAGCTTTGTTTTGCTCTTTATAAACAAATTATTTTCATAAGAATGAAACTAGAGTTTCAATATGATGAAACTGGAGTTTCATACTGATGAAATTAGAGTTTCAAACTGTTGAAACTTTCGCTTAGTACCGAGAAGATGTTTTATTTTATACACGTTTGTAGGTGCGCATAAGTGTAGGGTATTGTTCTTCATAGCTGTCGAACTCAATTGCAGAGCCGTCGTAACCCATATCTGTGAAGATATCTCTTATCTCCTTTTGCTCATTTTCAGTCAGTACACGCTCCTTTCGTTTAATCCGATAATAGGCCGTGCGGCCAAAGGTGTAGATAAGATTTTGGCGGATATCACTTAAATCAGCCACCCGCACGTTATCATAGATTCGTGATATTCCCCATGCAAAACGTTCCTTGCTGTTAGGGTCGAAGAACGGGCAAGGCTGCTTGTCTGCAATCACATTCGAGTTCACCATCATATACTGCTCCCGTCCACCCGTTTCGAGCATCGTGTAGGCAGTGTGGCGTAAGCACTGGCTGGCTTTCTCACAGTGAGTGTCAGCACAGTGCGCGTAATCGTAGGGTAATTGGTTGTATTGTTCAAGGGTCATAGGATAGGTGTTGTGGATAAATGATATTATGCCAATGTCCGCTTAAAGAAGAGTTGGCGGTCTTTTAGTACAACAATGATAGATACGATAAGTAATAATATTGTTTGTATACACTTGCTATCAGGGTGAGTTGCAAAT
>QWCW01000519.1_pt1 | contig 22313 bp, 17 predicted proteins | sample 1972691 | NCBI WGS metagenome assembly QWCW01 (sample SAMN09866698, study PRJNA288562) | Human oral metagenome isolate pre2_saliva, whole genome shotgun sequencing... | reverse complement strand
TAAAGAAATCATCGCCAACGAGAGCCAGGAGCGCATGGGCCTCCTCATCGACCAGCAGCACCTCGAACACGTGCGCAAGATTGCGGAACGCGAACGCGCACCAATGTATGTGGTGGGCGAGACTACGGGCGATGCTCATTTCAGTTTTGTGCAGGCCGACGGTGTTCGTCCGTTCGACCTCGATGTAGCTCAAATGTTTGGCCATTCTCCGAAGACGGTCATGGTGGACGAAACAGTTGTTCGCCACTACGAAGATGCCACCTACGAGGCGCGTCATCTCAACGAATATCTCAACAATGTGCTCCAATTGGAGGCTGTGGCTTGCAAGGACTGGCTCACTAATAAAGTGGACCGTTCGGTAACGGGTAAGATTGCGCGCCAGCAATGTCAGGGCGAACTGCAACTGCCGTTGAGCGACTGCGGCGTGGTGGCTCTCGACTACCGCGGCCGTAAGGGTATCGCAACTGCGCTGGGGCATGCGCCGCAAGCCGGACTGGCCAACCCTGCTGCGGGCAGTGTGCTCTCTGTGGCTGAATCGCTCACCAATATCGTGTGGGCTCCTCTGTCTGAGAGACTCGACAGCGTTTCCCTCTCGGCCAACTGGATGTGGCCTTGCCGCTCACAGAAGGGCGAGGATGCTCGTCTCTACGAAGGTGTGCAGGCTCTGTCCGACTTCTGCTGCGCACTGCAAATCAATGTGCCCACGGGTAAGGACAGTCTTTCGCTCTCACAGCAATACCCCAATGGTGAGAAAATCATTTCTCCGGGTACGGTCATCGTGAGTGCTGGCGGCGAGGTGAGCGATGTTCGCAAAGTGGTTTCTCCCGTTGTTCAGAACAACCCGAAGACCTCGCTCTATCACATTGATTTCAGTTTCGACGACCTACGCCTCGGCGGTTCGGCTTTTGCCCAAACGCTGAAGAAGGTGGGTAGCGATGTGCCCACGGTGAAGAATCCCGAATACTTCCGCGATGCTTTCAATGCCGTTCAGCAATTGGTGGAGAAAGGCCTCATCGTGGCGGGTCACGACATTAGTGCGGGCGGTCTCATCACCTGCTTGCTCGAGATGTGCTTTGCCAACACAGAGGGCGGACTTGAGATAGACCTCGACAACTTCAAGTGCGACGACCTCATCAAGGTGCTCTTCGCCGAGAACCCGGGTGTGGTGGTGCAGGTGAGCAACGCCAACAAGGCGGCCTTTAAGAAAGTGCTCGACGAAGCCGGCGTGGCATACATCAAACTGGGACAACCCACCGATGAACGCCACATTTTGGCCACAAAGGATGGTGCTACTTATCAGTTTGGTATCGACTACCTCCGCGATGTTTGGTACGAAACTTCCTACATCCTCGACACAAAACAGAGTTTCAACGGTTGCGCGCGCAAACGCTATGAGAACTACAAGCAACAGCCGATTGAATTCAACATTGTACAGCCCAACTGGAAGGGCACATTTGAGAGCCTCGGCATCACGCCCGAACGCCGCACGCCTACGGGCATCCGCGCTGCCATCATCCGCGAGAAAGGAACGAACGGTGAGCGCGAAATGGCCTACTCCTTATACCTGGCGGGCTTCGATGTAAAGGACGTGATGATGACAGACCTCATCAGCGGCCGCGAAACCCTCGACGACATCAATATGATTGTTTTCTGCGGCGGTTTCTCCAACTCCGATGTGCTCGGCTCAGCGAAAGGTTGGGCGGGAGCTTTCCTCTACAATCCCAAAGCAAAGGCAGCGCTCGATCGCTTCTATGCCCGCGAAGATACCTTGAGCTTAGGCGTTTGCAACGGTTGCCAATTGATGGTGGAACTCAACCTCATCAACCCCGAACACAAGCACCGCGCCCGTATGCTTCACAACGACAGCCACAAGTTTGAGAGTGCTTTCCTCGGCGTCACTGTCCCGACCAACCGCAGCGTGATGTTTGGCAGCCTCAGCGGTGATCGCCTCGGCATCTGGGTGGCACACGGCGAAGGCAAGTTCTCATTACCCGAAGCAGAGGACAAGTACAATGTTGTCTTGAAGTACAGCTACGACGAGTACCCCGGCAATCCCAACGGTAGCGATTATAGCGTGGCAGGTATCTGCTCAGCTGATGGTCGCCATCTGGCTATGATGCCGCACCTCGAACGCTCTTGCTTCCCCTGGCAGTGTGGCACTTACCCCGAGCCACGTCGCGCCGACGAGGTCACTCCTTGGGTGGAAGCCTTCGTGAATGCTCGCAAATGGATTGAGGAGCGCAAATAATCCCTCCCTTCCATCACTCAACAAAATAAAAATGCGGAAATCCCTCAAAAAGATTTCCGCATTTTTCTATTCTATAATGGCTTGGCAGAAGAAGAAAAGCGCCTTTCCTAATACTGTTCTACAAACTTACAGCCATCAATTCCGCACCGATATGGCGTATCTGCTCGGCAATTTGCTTTTCACGCTCTGCTGATGGATGCTTATTGCCACTGATGTATTGAGCAAACAAGCTTTGCGAGATACCTAAACGCCGAGCAATGGCAGAAGCATTGAGTTCTGGATGCTCCATGAAGAAACGATATAAGGAGGTATGCTCTTTCTTGTTGAAAAATCCCTCAAAACTCAAATCCTCATCCAAAGCTTCCCAGTGCAGGCCATAAGGAAGCACTTCATAAGCTTTCCGCTCCTCTTGTGTTGCTTCTCTCAAGCGTGGATAATCGGCAAAGCGTTCAAAACCTCGAGTCCCATCCTCACACTCAATCCAGATTTCAGTGTCGGTTGTCCATACTTTTACTTTCATAATCACTTATTTCCATTAAAGAACGTATTCCAACGTTCAATGATAATGTCCTTGTTCTCTTCAACTATTGATTCTACCAATTTTAACTCAGCTGGTTTCATTCCATTGTTTTCTACCAACACGACATCGGGCAATACATTAAACTTGGCACTTACTCCTCCTCTAACTGCGTGGATATGAATGGGGGTATGATCGTTTGAGTAGAACATAAACTTGAAACCAAATAGAATGAAAAGCGTAGGCATCGTCTTTAGTTGTTTTATTATGCCACAAATATAGGTAATGAATTTATTACCTACAAACTTTTGAAAAACTTTTTATTGCCCTCCTCCCTGCCTCTTCCGCTTCACCTCAGCATTCCAATCTGCCAACACCTCAATAGGCATCTTTTGCAGCTCCTCTTGCTTCTCAAACAGGAGCAAACCCCAGCAAGCATTTCCATGTATCTACGAGAGAAGACGTCCTGACTTGAGAGCAAATATCCTTATTGCGTTTGAGAATACAATAAGCGCGTCGGCTGACGGAATAAGCCTGTCAGCTGATGCGCTTATTGTAGCGGAGAGGGCAAAAGAAGAAGCTGAATATGGGCAGAATCTCTCTCCTCCCCAGATATTGTTTTTGTGTTGTCACGTCGTCACGTTGTCACACTTTAGGGTTAAAGCGATGAAATGGTTTGTGCTATACGCGTGACAACAGTGTGACAACAAAATTTTTGTTGTCACGCGCCTGACTTATTGTATATCTTCTCATTATCTCATCCGTGACAACGTGACAAAAAAAATGATTTTTACGGGTAGAGAACAGGTGAGATTCCCGCTCTTTGCATGATTGGCTTTCGCTCTCCCCGCTTGCAGTGCGACGCCGCCGGCGTCGGAGGTCCCTTAGTCCATATCCCCACGGGTTCACCCTCGCTTTGCTCGGGCATCACCCGCGGTTAAGCATGGTGCGCCTCCGCTGGAGGCGGGACTTTACGAAGATCATGCTTACTATTTGGAAGATGAAATACTACCTCTTGCAAAGTAATTATTATCCATAGACTAAAAATCAAATCGGTGCAAATTTGGTGATTTTCTTATATAAATCGGCTCAAGCTGAGCTAAAAACACATCAAAAAAAGGCTCTTTTTGAGCCGATTCTCTTTATATATATGAGTTTCGGGCATTATCTGCCTCTATATCACAATGGAAAAACGTGGGAGGTAATAGAAAAAGAAATTATGCGCAATAGGCTCGGCTCAGTATTTACATTATAATATAATAGCTATCTTTGCAATATGAGAATAAAAGAAATATTAAAAGAAAAGGGTTAACTCTTTCGCAACTTGCTGATACTATGGACGTAAGCCGTCAAGCATTGAGTCGCCAAGTGGCAGGAAAGCTGCTTGTAGAAAAAGCAGAAGAAATTGCCACCGCTCTCAATGTCCCTATATGGCAGTTGTTCGTTTCTCCTAATGAAGTAGCAGGGGGTGGGGATGAACTTACTGCAAGTATCAGATATCAGGGGAAGTTCTTCAATACTACTTCAAAGGAGGAACTGAAACAATATGTAAACGATTTGTAAATTTTGAATAATATGAAGAAGTTTCTGTTATTTTTATTGGTAGGAATATTTTTCTTATCAAGCTGTGGTGATAGTGAAGAAGAAAAAGCTATTACAAACGCCATCTACTACAAATATAAGGAAGATGCTATTAACTCAGATACCTATGTCCATTTTGAAGTACCATCTATTAAGATTAAAAGTAAAGAGGAGTATGGGGATACTATAAAATATAATGTTGAATTTGGAATTATGGAAATGTATCCAGACCGAAATGCATATTATAAAGGTAATGCAGATGTGGTATCAATAGGACATTCGGCATTGAGAACAACTTCTTTTTATTATAGTACTTGTACTCTGAAAGATTTACCATAGAGGAACAATGGGAACTAAAGAAAGTAACTTCTGTCGAGGAACTTGAAAGAATAGTGAACGAACTGAAAGGAGATTAATAAATGGGAAACAAGAACATTGTTAAATTATTCGACGACCGAAAGGTACGCACAATTTGGAATGAAGACGAGGAAAAATGGTACTTTTCTATTGTTGATGTGGTTACGGTATTAACAGATAGCGAGAATCCGCAAACATACTGGAGAGTGTTAAAAAATCGTCTCAAAAAGGAGGGAAATGAAACCGTTACAAATTGTAACGCTTTGAAACTTCCTGCAGCTGATGGGAAAATGCGAAAGACAGATGTTGCGGATATGGAGCAACTATTCAGATTAATACAATCAATACCGTCTCCTAAAGCAGAGCCATTTAAGCAGTGGATGGCACAAGTTGCCAGCACACGCATAGACCAAATGCAAGACCCTGAGCTTTCTATCAACCAAGCAGTAGAGGATTATAAACGATTAGGGTATTCTGATGCGTGGATTAACCAACGTCTGAAAAGTATAGAAGTAAGAAAGCTCTTAACTGACGAATGGAAACGTGGAGGAATAACAGAGCATAATTTATATGCTATACTTACAAATACAATTACCCGCGAATGGAGTGGGTTGACTACCAAAGGATATAAGAAGCTGAAAGGATTGACAAAAGAAAGCCTAAGGGATAATATGACTAACGTAGAACTTGCTCTTAATACCCTTGCAGAAGCATCAGCTACCGAAATTTCAAAGCAGAATAATCCGAAGGACTTCAAAACTCATAATCAGGTAGCAAGACAAGGTGGAAGTGTTGCCAAAGCTGCACGAAATCAATTGGAAAAGCAACTCGGACGTTCAGTTATAACAAAAGAAAAGGCAAGTGATTACATATTGCCAAATCACAAAAAAGAAGAGACATAGAAAAAATTATATATAATAGTGCAGGAGATTAAAGAAAATAAAGAATAGGTTATGGAGAATAAATTACAGGCGAAATATGAGGGTACGTTAAACTTGGGTAATGCTCTCTTAGATGTAGCTGTACTTGAAAATGGTCAACGTATAATTAAACAAGCCGCCGTATTCAAGGCTTTAGACCGCCCAGCGAGAGGAAATTCTCGTGTGATCGGGATACCCACTTTTATGGATGCAAAAAACCTACAACCGTATGTAAATGAGGATGTTAGGAATGTGATCAAGAAAGTAGAATATCTGGATATAAAAGGAGCAGCTCAACAGGGATTTGATTGTATGATTTTACCTGCTGTTTGCGACGTGTATCTAAGAGCAAGAGAGGATGGAGTTTTGCTTCCCACTCAAATTGATACAGCACAAAAAGCGGAGATCCTCGTGCGTTCTCTTGCAAAAGTCGGAATTATATCGCTTGTTGACGAGGCTACTGGGTATCAATATGAAAGAGAAAAAAATGAGCTACAGAAAATACTTAAAGCCTATATTTCTGATGAAATTCTAAAGTGGCAGTTGACATTTACTGACGAGTTTTATCGTGAAATATTCCGCCTTTGGGGTATTCCTTTTATTCCTAAATATATCCGAAATAAGCCATCGTTTGTAGGTAAGCTTACGAATAAATACATTTATGAGCAACTTCCAAAGGGTGTTGTAGATAAAATTAAAGAGCGAACAGGAAAGACAGAAAAAGGGAACTGGAGGTATAAATGGCATCAATCTCTTACTCCAGAAATCGGTCGAGAACATCTAAAGAAGCAGATTATTGAGGTTACAGCATTAATGTCTGTATCTCAATCAAAGGAGCAGTTTGATGCCTTATTCTTGCAAAAATATAAGAAGATAGTTCAGCTGGAGTTGGAGTTTAATGAAGAATCCGAATGAAAAGTAGGAATAGTTTGCACATTTAAGGAATATTATATATATTTGCCAAAATACAACTAAAAACTATTACAATTATGACAGCATTTATTATCATCGCAGTTATTTTTATTATCCTTATTTTCATATTGGCAACTATTGGAAACAAGAAACAACAGCAACGAGAAGAAGAATACGAAAGTAAAATGAAAGAAGAAGGAGCGGTTATTTCTCAGCATGTAAAGTGTTATAACGGCTTTATCAGTATAGACGAGGAAAATGAAAAAATATATCTTGCTCTTTCTGGAATACGGGAGCAGAAATTTAACAGCTATTCTTTCTCCGATATATTAAGTTGTGAAGTAATATTAGATGATAATTCTGTTTACAAGAAATCAACTATGAGAACAGTTGGAGGAGCATTGATAGGAGGTGCTTTACTCGGTGGTGCTGGTGCTATTGTGGGAGGATTGTCTGGGGCTTCTCGTAAGCAATCAAATATTAAAAAAGCAGAACTCAAGATAGTTGTTAAGGATATTTCCAATCCTAATTATAAATTTGAATTTTATGGGGCGGGGATGCCTTCTGCCTTTAGAAAAGAGAAACTTGAAGAAGTGGAAAAGTGGAAAGATATTATTGGCATTATTATAGATAGGGTTGATAACAAGTAATCATATATACCCAGCATAAATAAAGGGTAGCTTAACGGCTACCCTTTATTTATGTCCTATTGGTCGGATTCGGTTCTATGAAAGCCAAACCCAACCTTTGCAAATGTCCTTTCTACATTCCTCGCAAACGTACAGCTATTCTCAGTATATTTAAGATGATAAATATCTGAACTATCATCTGGGACTTGTATAGTAATATCCCCTTTTCACATAACCTTCCGCAAAAGCTTTGTTTTTGGCGGTGAAATCAGATACGCTATTATCTTCAACAGTAAAATTAAGCGTAAAGTTTCACCCACTCATTTTGAGCAATCCGATATATTGCACTCCGTCGTGCGTTCAGGGGGTATTTGTAATATACTCTTTTAGTTTTTAATATCCACTTAATGTATCGAGAAAGTCTTCTCCCTTTTGTGCCCCATCCTGTAAAGAGAGGCATCCCCTTCCCTCCCTCTCTCAGTGCGACGCCGCTGGCGTCGGAGGTCTCTTAGTCCATATCCCCACGGGGTCACCCTCGCTTTGCTCGGGCATCACCCGCGGTTAAGCATGGTGCGCCTCCGCTGGAGGCGTAAGTTGCTCTGCGAGGGTGCAACTGAGATAGTAAAGGGAGATTATGTGTACTAAGATAGATGGAGGAATCCGAGGGTATCTCCACTGTCCCTGGAGGGGACACACCATGCGTAACCGCGGGTGATACCCGAAGGGTGAACCCGTGGGGGGGGAGGTAATAGAAAAAGGAATTATGCGCAATAGGCTCGGCTCAACTCTTTATAAACAAAAGCCGAGAGACTTTAGACGAGGCTAAAAAATCTCTCGGAATAAGAATTATTTGATAGTGGAGTGTTAGCCAACTATTGCAGCAGAAACGGGGCAGTTGATAGTGCCACTCTTGTAATAGTAAGTACCGTCCACAACAACGGCTTTTGCTTTTGGGCCGGGAGTGGAGACGTTGATAGTTCCACCATCGAAAGTGAAGTCGCGATCCACCTTAATGCCGCGCGTCTTGCTCTCATCTGCCTGTCCCTTGTTGTAGGTAGTGCCCGTGAGCGTGATAGTAAGGGTTGGTGCGGTTCCAGAGGCGTTGTTCACCAGCAAGTTGGTTGCAGTCTTTATGCCTTTTTGTCCGTTGCCCGTACCAGTGATAGTAATGTTACCTCCGCTGATCGTTATCAGGCTGTCAGCTTTGAGTCCCTTCACATCATGGGCAGCATCGAGAGCTATCGTCAGTGTTCCGCCAGAGATCATCACCTGTCCGTTGTTCTCATCCGTGGAATGGTTTGTTGCCGCCACATCTATGCCGTCTGATTTTACGCCCGCAATCGTGAGTTTTCCTCCTGCCATACGGAAATACTGTCCAACATGGAAACCATCCGTCACCGCAGAAGCCACATGAATATGCCCCAAAGAAGAATGCAGTTCGGTGTATTCGCCAGAGGCGAAGGCGTGTGCTTTGCGACCTGTCAGCGTCAGCGTGCCACCACCCGCAAATTCGGCGTGTCCGCGAACATAGAAGCAGGCTTTCTGAGAGCCAGAAGCGGCATCGGTCAGCGCGTTGGTCGTTCCATCAGCCAGCACCACTTTGATGCGTTTGCCGTTCTGCACATTGATGGCAGCACCAGAGGAAGAAGTGAGATCCACCCCTTGGAGCGTGAGTCGCATCTTATAGCTACCCGTTTGCGTGAAACTACCATCGGAGCTTGTGCCGCTCAGAACGTAGTTGACTTCCTGCGTCAGACCTGCGGCTGCCGTGATGCTCACGTGTGCACCACTGACAGAGGCCGTCAGATAGGGGGCAACATCGCCCGCCATAAACACGCGCGCACCACCGTTGGAGTATGACACTTCCACCTGCCCTGCCGTGACGGGGCGGCTATTGACAACGATAGAATCAATATCGGCAATGGTATATGTGCGCCCTGCAACGGTTAGCGTTGTTCCGTTGTCGTAGGTCATATCGGCGGCATCGGCGGCTGAAACGCCCACGCAAACCGAGCCTTGGTAGATATTGAGTGTTTGTGCCTCAACTGCCAAGGCGCAACACATTGTAATCAAAAGGAGAAAAAGCTTTTTCATCGGATGTAAACTTTAGAGGTGACACTGCCAACACTAACGAGGTAGAGACCGCGCTCCAAACCAGCGCATATCTCTTCTGTCCCGTTCCAACGCTTGCGGAAGGTGGTGAGCAAACGACCGTCAGTGGTGTACACACGAATGGTGGTACCCACTGGAGCCGACACGCTGACGCTTCCCTCCCCTATCGTGACGAGCGTTTGCCCCCATCTGTATGCTGGAACGTCAGATAGCTATAAGTTTGTGCCTTTGCGCCCATCGTGAGGAGCAAAAAGGCAGCGAGGGTAAAAATACGTTGCATAAGCGAGAGTATAGAATCTTAAAAACTGAAAGTATAGCCAACATTGATGGCGAAGGAGTTGGCATCATTGTCGCCATCATCGCCATCGGTGAAAACATAAGCCAACGAAACAGAGTGCTGGCGCGCCACCTTCCAATCGGTACCCAGAATCCAGCGGCGTTTGTCGAGAGAAAAGCCATTTGCCAAATTGTTGCTAATCTCAAAGGAGGTGAAAGGCGTGATGGGACAGCGCGCTATGTTGTACGACACTCCGAGGCGTGAACGCAAGAAATGCTTTGTTTTAGCATCTCTTTCCTTTGTTTTGCTCTCTCTGTAAGCATAGACGTTGTCGTTGAAAGAGCCTTGATAGGTTGCTCCCTCATAGGTGGCGGGATCGGACACTATGCCGCGGTATTTGTTCTCCGTCACCGTGACAGCCATGTTACGAGTGAGCTGATAGCGTTCGCGCAGAGAGAAGGTAAAACGTCCCACACGGTATTTTCCTGTAGCATCGAAATGGAAGCGATGCTTTGTGCGCCAATAGGATTGTTTCACGTCGTAGCCGTTCATCCCTTTGGAACTGTTGTAGTGAACTTCCTCCTCTGGTCCAGTATAATCGCGAATGAAATCATACCCCACACCGAGTTTCAGAAACTTAAGGAGCTTATAGTCCACTCCTACGCCCAAATCGGTGCGCGTGAGGCGGCTCACAGCATCATCGAAGCGCATGCCAGCAGAAGCCTCAACAGAGAAGCGCCCCAACTTCTTCTCGATGCTCACTTCGGGCCAAAGGCCGAAATCATCGGCGGCAGCGGGCAGCGACAGCATGGCGGCTACCAGTAATATAAATGTTTTATTCGAACGCATTGTCATCTTTGAGGTTAGTCATGTGATCCACGGTCTTTAGGCGATCGGAATTGTCGATATAATAGACACGGAGCATGGTCATATCTTTGATGAAATCCACAGCTCCCACTTCCACACGCTGAACCTTCACGCCGAGTCGCTTTTCTAAGTCGGCCTTGAGTTCTTCGCTCTTGTCGGGCGTGATGAGTTTGATATTATCATACTTCACGTACTTGCATCCCACTTTCTTTTGCAAGGCAAAACGCTCTGACCCCCATACCACACCGAGAAAGATTACGTTTGCCATGAGTTTCTCCAAGAGGTCCATGTGGTCCGTGGAGCCATTCACCACGGAGATTGCAACGAGATAGAAAAGATAGGTCATCTCGCGAATGGGCACACTCTCTGTGCGATAGCGCAAAATACCGAATACGGCAAAAAGTCCCAATGCAGCACCAATCTCCATCTGCGATCCATTCATCAGATAAATCATCATGAAGATGGCCACACTCAGAAGGATAAACGTGAAATAGTAGTCGCGGCGATGACCTTTTGGATAATAGAGGAAATGGCAGATGACCCATACCATTAAGAAGTTAAGGCCAAAGCTAAGGCTTAATTTGAGAAGTTCAAGCCCTTCGAAAGTTTCTTCAGGGTCGAGAGGGGTGAGAAGCTCAGAAATGTTAGTTAAGAGAATCATGATGTTTTTTAAATTTATATCGTTGGATTGTCTTCAGCTCCTCGCATAGCGATGCGCTGAATAGTATGTAATTTTTCTTTGATGAGATTTTGTCGCAAGGCATCGTTGGTAAGTGCCGAACCGATACAGTATTTGCTAAATCCGCTGGGCTTGATGCGCAAAAGGCGAAGGTGGTCGAGCACGGGCGAAGCCACGCGGCCATCGCGCTTGAGCTCTATGACGGCAACGTTCTCAAGAGCAGCTCGGCGTTGCGTCTCAAAATTGTCGAAATGGAGGTTAAAATCTATCGTCAGACGCTCCGTCTTTGCACGGTTCACCAGCGTGATGCGTTGAAAGCGGTTTCCCACGGCCGGAGCGAGATTGGCAAACGAAAGCCCCGTTTGTTCGTTGAGAAATTCTTCCCCAACTCCCTCTTCGGCAACGGCCTGAATGGAGGGCACTTCTATACGTTTCTTTCGTGTCTTACCGTGATTATTTTTCTTTTTTATTTCTAAAAACGACAGCTTCGATTCCACATACGTTCGTGCCCTTACCTTCATGCGTGGTAAACGGCCTGTTTCGTGAGTATGATAGAGAAGATGCTCGGTAAGTTCGTCCCAATACACAGTGCGATACGAGGTGATGCGCAACCCTTTCACTTCCTGACAGAAATAGTCCTCATGGAGCAGCGCGAGTAGGCATATCAGCGTATTCGCATCGGTAACAAACTTTTGGTCCATACGCTTCATGAGGCGTATGGAGGACATTTCCTCCAGAGAAATAGGCGACATTGTCTGCACAATACTCCTTAGTTTTTGTGTTTGGTGGTCTGTCATGACATTCCTTATGTATATGAATGTGAATTCAAGTCGCAAAAATAGTTAAAAACGCCTTGTCCGCAAACACTTTCTATGAAAACGACAAGTAGAAGAAGCAAAAAAAACATATTCTCCCATGCTCCAACCATCAGAAAAGAGCTATACGTCCTTTCTTTCATAAAAAAGCAGAAAAAGTTTTGAGAGTTTCGAGCGAACCGCTAACTTTGCAGTCCATTTCCTTTTGGAAACATAACATAACAACAATTTAAATTTTTAATTTTTACTACTATGGCTTATGTAATTAGCGAAGACTGCGTTGCATGCGGCACTTGCATCGACGAATGTCCCTCCGGCGCAATTTCCGAAGGCGATCGTTACTCTATTGATCCTAACTCTTGTGTTGACTGCGGTACTTGTGCAGACGTTTGCCCATCAGGCGCAATCGCTCCAGGCGAGTAATCCTCTGTTTCAACAAAACAACAGACTCAACGGCTCAAGTCGAATATGGACTTGGAGCCGTTCTTTTTTTATCGCGCCACTACAAAAGCATACCGTTCTTCTTCTCATTTTCCTTTCTGATTATGAACTTTGCGTTTCAAACTACACATTCTAGAAGGGCAGAGCATACACAATAAATACCGCAACCCGCCGTTAAGTTTAGAGATATGACTCCACTCAAACACATATATTGCCTACTGCTCGCTATGCTGTTCGCCATGAATGGCATCGCTCAAGAGCGCAAAATTCAGAACAAGCCCTACATCGATGAACGCCAATTCCACTACGGTTTCTTCGTTGGCGTTCACGATCAAGGTATAAAACTGCAAAATAGTGGCCACATCGACCCCAACTCGGGAGCACAATGGACGGCGGAGAACGATGGGCAGAACTTCGGCTTCAGCGTGGGCATCTTGGGTGATTGGAAACTGGCCTCTTGGCTAAACCTGCGCCTCAGTCCGGGGCTCCATTTCGGTTCGAAACACATTAAATTCCGCAATCTCGCCGATGGGGAAACCAAGACACAAGACATGAAGTCCTGCTATATCGGAATGCCCATCGACCTAAAGGTGTCCGGCCCCCGCTTCAACAACTACCGCCCCTACGTGATTGCCGGTATTGCTCCCATGTACGACCTCACGAGCGGCAAACAAACACTGCTTCGTTCCACGCCCTACACCACAACCCTTGAAATAGGTCTCGGTTGCGACCTCTACCTCCCCTACTTCAAGCTCATCCCCGAACTAAAATTCAGCTTCGGCCTCAACAATATTCTCCGTAAGAATCGTCCAGACCTGACCGATTCTTCACAATATCTCTTCACACAAAGCGTTGACCGTGCCACTTTCAACATGGTCTCCCTCTGCTTCTATTTTGAGTAGAGCATATTGCTTAACAGAGAACTTTTCTATATCCAAAAATGTAGATGGATCCAAAACAATGTATGATAGTAGATATAGAGCAACGTGATAATAAGCGAATGTTTATCACAGAGCATGTATCTTCTATCAGTTTAACTCACAACGGCCTGTGGGCTGTTCGCTTCTCTTCCTCAACGCGTATATTCAACTATAATAAAGCACGATTGCTGTACCTTGTTGCTCCCGTAAAGATAAATCTTAGCGGAAAGGGGTTGTACATCAAGAAGAGACATATCACCAACGCAACGGAAGTGTTACGCTTTACCGACGGGCGTTACACCTTTTATCGCGTCAGCTACGTCAATGGATATAATGAAAACTTGGAGGGGAAGGAGGTCTACATCACTCGCACACCTATAGATAAGAATGGCAGCAACTCCATATGGGATTATTTATGCAAAATGGCAGCCGAAACTGGATTAGTGGCGAAAGATGAAGAAAACATACTCTCTAAGCAATTTGAGTTGGTGGATAGAATGCGCGATAACGTACCCTTAGCTCAATATCTTGGCGATAAAACCAAACTAACTACACACAATTTACCAAAATTAGTGCTCTACCCTTTCGGATGTAATGCTAGTCAGAAAATAGCTGTAGAAGCAGCTTTAACACACCAAGTAAGCATTATACAAGGACCTCCAGGTACTGGAAAGACACAAACAATCCTTAATATCATATCCAATTTACTCGTAGCTGGAAAAACCATACTTGTTGTATCTAACAACAACTCCGCGGTGGAGAACGTAGCAGAAAAGTTGGAAACAGAAGGGCTTGGTTTTATCGTGGCAAAACTAGGAAGTGTTAAGAATAAAGAAGCTTTCATAGCTAACCAAACGTTCTATCCTAACATGACCACATGGAGGAGTATGGAAAAAGACTCTACAACTATGCGGCAGGCACAAGAAGCTCTAGAGAACGTGTCGCAAGGTTTTGATGGTCAGTTACGCCATGCCCAACTAAAGGCAGAGTATGATGCACTACTAAAGGAGACAACATATAAAGAAATGCTGAGAACAAGCAGTACAGATAACAAATGGCTCTATAGTAAGCCTTCGAGGTTGCTAATGAAGCTATTTAATCTGTACCAGATGAAGATAGAAAAAGAACAACATCCAGGATTTCTATTCCGACTAAAATGGACTCTCTCCTTAGGCTATAGAACTTTTTCCTTTCTCAACAAAGAACCAAATATTATCACTGATAGTCTAGAAAAAGCTTATTACTACTCAAGAAAAACAGAAATCGAGCAAGAGCTACAAACTATTGAATCAACACTTCAATCGATCGATCTCAAGCAAAACATGAAAGATTTGCGTTCGGCCTCTTTAGGAATATTGAAGAGCAAAATCGCAAAACGATATGGGTATGGGACTGGCGGACGAAAAGTTTTCTCCATCAAAGATATCAAAGCTCGAACAGAAGATTTCCTAAAAGAATATCCCGTTGTACTCAGTACCACATATTCTGCCAAGAGTTGTATAAGTAAAGATATAGTATTCGACTATGTGATTATGGACGAAGCTTCACAAGTGGATATAAAAACAGGTGCCTTAGCTCTTTCGTGCGCCACGAATGCCGTGATTGTTGGCGACGACAAACAACTTCCCAATGTTGTAAGCCCAGAAGAAGCACTAGCATTGAGTGCTATTCAGGCCAGCTATAATATAGACGACAAATACAACGCTTTAACACATAGTTTCCTAAGCTCTTGCAGCGAAGTCTTCAATAATGTCCCTGTCACCCTACTTCGAGAACATTATCGCTGTCACCCTAAAATTATTGAGTTCTGTAATCAGTGCTTCTACAATGGAGAACTGATAACGATGACAACTGATAATAACGAAGAGAACGTACTAAAAGTAGTTCGTACCGTAAAGGGCAATCATGCTCGCCAGCGTTTAAACCAGAGAGAGATTGACGTTATCGCACAGGAGGTTATGCCGAAACATTCTCACTCTGACAGTGTGGGGATTATCACTCCTTATCGCAACCAAGCTGATGAAATCAATAAGACGTTGGGTAAAGACATCGCAAGCACAGTACACAAATATCAAGGGCGAGAATGCGACACAATCATCATGAGTACGGTAGATAATGAAACAACGGAATTTTCTGATGATGCAAATCTCCTCAATGTTGCCATTTCGCGTGCAAAGAATCATCTTTGCTTCGTCACCACGGGCAATGATATGCCGCCAGAATCTAACTTGGCACAGCTCATAGCCTACATAAAGTACAACAACTTTGAAGTACAGGAAAGTAAGCTGCACTCCGTTTTTGATTTGCTCTACAAACAATATACAGCAGAACGATTGGCATACAAAGCTGCTCACCCTGCTATCTCTGAACATTTTTCTGAAAACCTTATTTATGATACACTTCTCACAGCTATTTCTGAATTAAATTTGATCAACACAGAAGTAGTATGTCATTATCCGTTATCAAAACTGATTGGAGATTGGAGTTTACTGACTAATGAAGAAAGAAGCTTTGCTGAAAACCCACTCACGCATGTAGATTTTCTCATCTATAATTCACTCACCAAACAACCACTTCAAACAATAGAAGTAGATGGGTGGAGTTTCCATCATAATAGTGAAGTACAGCAACAACGCGATGCGCTCAAAGATCAACTCCTCACTAAGTTCGGTCTCCGTCCATATCGCCTCTCAACTACCGACACTGTAAATGTAGACACTTTTAAGACACTACTACGAGAAACAAAATGAAACTAGGATACATACATAGCAACAAAGAAGAACAGGCTCGAGTGTTGCAAGTTTTGAAGCTGACTTCGGAATCGGTCGCACTTGAGGAGCTGGGTATTGGGCGTATTCGAGATGCTTTTGCCGACAAGATGTTTCCAGGTGTATCCACCCTGCAAAAACATATAAAATACTTTTCGCTCATGCCGCAGCTCTATCGTAAAGCTACGGAGAAACGCTACAACCGCCCCAATGAAGTGAAAGCTGAAATAATACGGTTGGAGAAAATTATGACAAAAAACCTCTATGAGGGAAGCACAGACAAACGGGGCATTACGGGGAGCGACATGATCAATAAGAACTCCAATAATTATGTAAAATACGACCCCGCCTACATCTACAATACGGGGCTGCAAACCTTTGAAATCTTACGTAGCACGCAGTTGTACGAGCTTATCTATTCGGCTTCAAAAGCTCTTCACAATGAACCAAAAGCTATCAAAAGCGAGGATGAAGACACGAATAATGACACGGGAGAAAAACCCAATTTCTTTCAGTTCTGCTCCTTCCCCAATGTTGATTATGATTTCACGCAGCGGTGTTCTTTAGACCTCACTGCGGAGGATAAAGCTTTTATCATTGACCATATTCTTAATGCCAAAGAGTGCAAAAACTCTTTTTTGCGCTACATTGTGGACAATCCAGATTTCCCGATAGCTGAAACTTTTGAGCAAATCCCGGCCGCTCTTCTTCCCGCAGATTTAGCAGAAACTCAAGACTTAGCGAGGCGCTTCGCCGACTTTATGTACATGATACATATTCGCTACAACTATATTTTCTCTCAATATCAAGACGAAGAATTGCGCACGCTCTTTGAGGAGAAGCTCGCGGAATTTCGCAATAGCGGCACAGATATCGACAAGGTTCTAAATGCTATTACCATCAGTGAGAATAGCAGTAAGAGATTTTGCAAAAACGTTACAGAACGGCTCTTTGCCAACGACACGCAAGAAGGAGGAGGCGTGGACCAACTCATCATCAAGCGTGAGAAGGACGTCAAGAAATCGCGCCGTAAAATAGGGAATCCTGCTTACACCTACAATCCTAAAAAACGCATCCACTTCTACAAACTTTCCTATCGATGGGAAACAGTGAAGATTTTTGCGGATGAACTAAGAAAAGACACAAAACCATGACGGATACTTTATGGAATGATATTGTCTATACCGAAGTAATGCAGAGCGATGGCTTTGTAGTGGATTATGCAATCTGTACCACTTATAGTCTGGATATGCCTACGCTGCTTTCGGTTCCCTTCATGTTGGGAACCATGGTAGACTTGACCGAGGACACCATGCGCTCACCACACTTCATTTTAGAAACCATCAACCGCTCCGCGGATAAATTTGCAGTGTTCTGTAATGCAGGGTGCATTGCAGTACCACCAGCCAACTCCAAATTATACTCACTCCTGGAGCGCAGCGTTGTGCAAGTGACATTGCCCGCTAATGGTCACGGCTACATCAACTTCCACCCGAAACTGTGGGTCATCAAAGAAACAAATCCCGAAACGGGCGAAAAGCAAATCAAGCTGGTAGTGCTCTCGCGCAATCTAACCTGTTCGCACGATTTGGATGTGGTGTGCGAAATGGTTGGGAAAATCGGAACGGAACCTGCCACTGAGAAGGCCAGGGAAAAACACGCTCCACTCATCGACTTTCTTGCATGGCTCATCGAGAAGGAAGAGAGCTCTACGATCAAGAAGAAGATCAAAGCCATTTGCGAAGACATTCGTTACATCGAAAGATTCAATTTAGAGAACTCTCCTTTTGAAGATTACAACTTCTTTCCTATGGGTATCTCCCAGCACGATGGAATCACAGAATGCTTAGAGCAAAACATCTTGAAGCACGCGGCAGAGATGCTCATCATCTCCCCTTTTGTAGACCACAACATACTCCAGAAAATGGTGAACTGTACTCCCAACGCAAAGAAAACGTTGATTACAAGACACTCTTCCATCAAGCCAGATATGATACAAATGTTCAATGATGGCATCTATACGCCAAAAGATATTTTGACGGACAAGGAGGAAAAAGACGTGATAGTAGACTTACACGAAAAAGTATATTTCATTCGTTCTCAAGAAGGCAACCAAAGTTATAACCGCCTCTATCTTGGTTCTACCAATGCAACAACAAATGGCTTTGGGCGCAATGTTGAGTTCCTACTCCAGTTGCAGTTTTCTCCCTATAAAACATCTTATAGCAAGTATCGCAGCGAATTGATCAACGACAGCGATGAATGTATGTTTGAAAAGGTGGTAGCAATCCCCGATGATGATACAACAAAGGAAGACGTACCCAACGAAATAGTACTGCGCACTGCCATTGCTGCCATACAAGAAGCAGAAATAAAGCCGTGCAACTCTCTTTATTCCGTCACCATACGATGTTGCCAAAATCAACTCCCCAAACAATCCCTTTCGCTCTATCCTTTAGGGTGCGAAGGAATAGAATCAAACTTAGCTGATGGAATGGTATTTACAGATTTGGAGCTATCAATGCTCACTGAGTTCTATGTCATCCAAACAGGCGACTTACGCCGTGTGATAAAAATTCCAACAACTGGAATGCCTGAAGAACGGGACACAGCTATTTTCCGCTCTATTATCAACACCAAAGCAAAGTTCATCAACTATCTTTCCTTCATGCTCACCGACGACATAGAACAATACATCGTGGAGACTCAGCTGTTGGAAACCGAAAACAACAGCGACAAAGATTCCACCATTGAACAACAAATCTGCACTTCCCTCTACGAAGATATGGTCAGAAAAGCCTACACTCATCCCGACCGTATCTCTGCCATTCGGCAACTCCTCGATAAAGCAGAAGAAAACGTGCGCCCAGAGAATTTCAAAGAGATGTACGAAACTTTTGAGAAAGTTCTGAAACAGATCAAACGCCTATGAGCCAAGACATAAAAGATTTCCAGCGCGCCACTGCCGAACGCATTCTGCATATCTACAAAGATTTGGGGCATCGCCGTGTGTTGTTGGCCGATGAAGTGGGGTTGGGCAAAACCTTTGTTGCCCGACAGGTCATCCAGCTGGTGAGAGAGTGGCACAAGGAGATGAACGATGATTTCTTCAAAGTAGTCTACATCTGTTCCAATGCAAACATAGCCGACCAAAACATAAAGAAATTAGGCATTGACAACTGCATGAGCATCAGTGATAGCCGCCTTTCTATGCAGCATCTCCACATCAAGTTGGCCGAAAAGCGTATCGCTCAGCAGCAGAGCACGGGAAATATGCCTGAATCCATCATTCCGCTCACTCCGTCCACCTCTTTCCGCTTCTATAGTGCGCAAGGTATAGCCAAAGAGCGCGCTTTGATTTGTAATATCTTGTGCCGGATGGATCGCTTTGCTACCCATAAAAGTGAAGTGCAGAAATTTCTCAGTTGTGGCGTAAAACATTGGCAAGAACTTATCAATAGCTACAACTCCTCCATCCAACAATGTGGAGAGGACTATCTTCAAGAGATACATGGGAAATTACAAGCCAAGCTCTCCGACGAAACAGTGAACAAACTCTTGGAGTTCGCCCAAAATGGTTGCGACTATCAACAGCGCTCCACCATCATCAACACGTTGCGCCGCATCTTTGCAGAGATAAGTATTGATATGCTCGATCCCGACTTAGTTGTCATGGATGAGTTTCAACGCTTCAACTCGCTCCTGGAACAGGGCGAGGACGAACAATCTATGCTGGCAAACAAGTTCTTCGACGACAAACGCTCCAACACTAAAATTCTGCTGCTTTCGGCCACTCCCTACAAACCTTATTCTACACTTGAAGAGCTCAACACTGACGGCAAGGATGAACATTACAACGACTTCGTGAAAGTGATGGATTTTCTCTTTGCCAGCAAAGACAAGACAAAACAGTTTCAGCTCATCTGGCAACGCTATTCTGCTGCGCTCAAACGCACCGATGTGGTCAATTTGCAACCAATTATCACGGCAAAAAACTTGGCGGAAGAACAACTATACAGCGTGATGTGCCGCACGGAGCGTTTCAATAGTCATATCATCAATGATAAACATGTGGAGGATGTGCAGGTACTTCCTGAGGACATTCTTTCCTTTGCTGAATGTCAAAAGCTGATGGATTCTCTTTCGGAGGAGAATCCTAAAAATCGCTTAGGAAATGTTCCGATGGAGTATGTCAAATCTTCGCCGTATCTGCTTTCCTTCATGGACAAATACGAACTGAAGAAGCGCATCGTGAAAGCTCTACAAGAAAGTGGCAATCAAGGCCGTCACAAAAAGGGTACACTGCTGCTCTCCAAACAGAAAATCAACAACTATGACGCTAAAAGGACCGGTCCTGGCAGCGGCAAACTGAAATATCTCCACGACCTTGTTTTTGGAGAATACCACAAAAAGAAGACGCATCTATTATTGTGGGTTCCGGCTTCTTATCCCTACTATAAGGCGGAAGGAGTTTTTGAGACTGACGAAGCCAAAAGTTTTTCTAAGATTCTGCTCTTCTCTTCATGGGAAATGGTACCCAGAATGATTTCCGTGATGATGTCCTACTACGAGGAACTTTACACTTTTGGCAAATTGAGAGAAAGCGATAAGCAAATACGCTATACCGCCCAGAAGAAGAATCGTTATGGTGAGAATCGTTTGAAAGCTGATAATCTTTTAGAATACCCTTGCCAAACACTGGCTTCTATCTTTTCTCCCGCCAATTTCTACAGCAAAGAACTTTCCACTATCAGAAAAGAAATCAAGCAAAGGATTCAACAAAAATTTTCCGAACACAAACTGCTCAGTTCCTTACCACAACGCGGACGAAACAATGCAAGAATCCTCCTCACTATCATGAGGATGCTCGATGGAGAGACGCCCGAAGATATTACCGATCTGTACATACCGCCCAACGCTTTAGATGTGCTCACAAATATCGCCATCGCCTCGCCGGCTGTCTGCGCCTACCGCCAATCAGGCAACAATGACGATGCCCAAAAGGTGGCTAAAGCCATTATTTCGGTTTTCAACAAACCCGAAAGTGCCGCCATTATTGACGTTTTATACAGCAAAAAAAGCGAGGAGGACTACTACGAGTCCGTGCTCGACTACTGCGCCGTGGGCAACTTGCAAGCTGTGCTTGATGAGTATGCCCACATGCTAGAAACCAACTTCTTGGGCGAAAGCATCACCGATGCGATTATCGGCACCAGCAATCTGAGCATCGACACCAAGAACTCATTGGGCAAGGAGGAGAAAAAACAACAGATGCGCTGCCACTTTGCCATTCCGTTTATCGACAAGACCATCACAGACAAATCCGTGGCGCGCTCCAAAAACATTCGCATGGCTTTCAACTCACCTTTCCGTCCTTTCATCCTTTCCACCACATCCATTGGGCAAGAAGGCTTGGACTTCCATTGGTACGCCCGCAAGATAGTGCATTGGAATCTGCCTTCCAACCCCGTCGATCTCGAGCAACGTGAAGGCCGCATCAATCGCTATAAATGTTTGGCCATTCGCAGAAATGTGGCAAAACTATACAGTAGTGAAACTTATCACACGTGGGACGAACTCTTCGACATGGGATACGCCGAATTGAAAGGTAGCTATTCCGAGATTGTGCCCTACTGGTGCTTACCGATGGACCAATTCACAGAGGAACAGCGCGAAAAGCTCGAACGCATCGAACGAATAGTGCCGCTCTACCCACTCAGTCGCGACAAATATAAATATCAACGCCTCATCGATGTGCTCACTTGGTATCGTATGACTTTAGGGCAACCCCGCCAAGAGGAACTATTAAACCTCTTGAAAAATATGCACTTATCAGATGAGCAACACAAGGAACTCACCATTGATCTATGCCCCTATAACAGGCAGAAGCAAAAATAGCCTCACGCCCTGCACACATAAACCATTGATTATAAACAACTAATACCTCAACTTACTGAAGCAAAAAATATCCTTATTGCGTCAGCTGACACAATAAGGCTGTCAGCTGACGCCCTTATTGTATTTTCAAACGCAATAAGGATATTTACGCCGCGCTCTATCGCACCTTTTCTGCTCCTTCAGAAAGGGTGTAGAAAAAGCACTGGAGCGAATGACAGAGTTAGCGGCAACGTGGATGCAGTGCGACACAGGCGGTGTCGGAAAGTTCTATATACCCCAATTCGGGATAAGCAGTTCTTCTTTTTCCTCAAAAAAGTTTCAATAGAAGCCTAAAAAGAGGATTGTTTTTTGTATATTTACTGTTGAAAATCA
>QWCW01000229.1_pt1 | contig 22556 bp, 28 predicted proteins | sample 1972691 | NCBI WGS metagenome assembly QWCW01 (sample SAMN09866698, study PRJNA288562) | Human oral metagenome isolate pre2_saliva, whole genome shotgun sequencing... | reverse complement strand
AATTATTATAGTCAATTTATACCTGATGAAGTTCAATTTGATATAATATCAGATTTTGCTAAACAGCAAAGAATTAAATTTATTAAATTCCCTAGTTTTAAGAAATCTAAATATGATAATTTGTATCTACAACAAAAATATAATTTATCGCCTGAAAAGGTTTTAGAATATCAAGAGTTATTAAATCACTTAGAATCGCAAAAGGAAAACAAATGATAATATCTATTCATAGTAATGATTTAGTTGGATATGGTTGTAACTTATTATTAAATCAAAAATTTACACAAATAGATAAAGTAAAAGATTTTAGATTTAATTATTATAATTTAGATTCTATTATTAATGAAATAAATGAAATTAATTCTATTGATAAGATTAAATGTATTTTTATTTTAAATATAGATATACATAATTTTATTGATAAAATTAATGAATTATCAAATTTATATAAAGTAATAGTTATAGATTATAATAGATATAAATTTGCATTTAAAGATGATAACAAATTTAATTTTACATTAATAGATAAAAATCAATCTTGTATTAGAACTTGTTATGAATTTTTTAAATTAGACTCTTTAAATTCACAATCCATAAATTTAATTTTAACAGAAATAGAAAAATTTGATAACTTAGAATTAAATTCGCTAGGCTATTATATGAATTTATATTATTGGGAGCATTTTAATAATCAAGATTTAGACACACATTTATTACCTGTGTTAAATCCTGAATTTGAAAATATATGCAAGCAAATTGAATTAAAACATATTAAATTCTTAAAAGAAAATCAAGAATCAATAAAATTAAGAGATAATTTCGCATTTATATTGCTTGATAATTGTTTTATGCCACTAATAAAATCTCTAAAACAAAAATATAAAATTGTAGTAACTACATATGGCAAAGTATATTTTTATACAAATATAGATAATAAATTTGAACGTGCTAGTTTTAGATTAAGATTAAAACATTTTAAAGAGAAATTACAATTAAATGCTTTATTTTTATCTAATTTTAATTCAAAATCTAATATAATAGAACATAATTGCAATTCATCTGAAGAAGTTAATAAATTCTTAGTTGAATTGTGTAAATCAATTACGGAATAACCCAAAGTAAGGAATTTTGATGAATATTCAAAATGCTATTTTAAAAGAAATTATACAATCGCCTGAATATTTTAGCAAGGTAAGAAATATCTTATTAGAAAATAAAGTATTTGAAACTAATAATCAAATTATATTTAATATTATTAATAAATTCTATACTGATTATGCAAAGATACCAAATTTAACAGAAATAGCACTACAAGTTAAAGAAATTCCTAATAAAGAACAGCGTGCTAGTATAGCAGAATCTTTAAAAGAAATTAAAAATTCAGACCAAATTAATCAAGAATTCTTAATTGATAAAACTGTTGAATTTGTAAAAGACCAAGTATTTACTGAAGCAATGATGGTGGGTGCTGATTTTATAGATTCTAAAAAAGAGAATTTAAAGGCTAAATCACGTGAATTAATGGAAAAAGCAAGCAAAATTTCACTAGATTTTGACTTAGGTTTAGATTATCAAGATATAGATAAAAGAATTGATTATTATCAAAATCCTAAATCAGGTATTAATTATCGCAGATTTAATGAATTAGCCAAAAGATTAGGTTCAGGCTATCAAAAAGGAACTTTAAATTTATTCTTAGCACCTGCAGGAATAGGTAAATCTCTACTTTTATCAACATCTATTACAGATTTTATACAACAAGGATATAATGTTTTATTAGTATCAATGGAAATGTCAGATTTTGAATTTGTTAAACGTATAGACGCAGATAACCTAGATTTACCAATTAATGACCTTAAAAATATCCCTAAAGAAATTATTAAGAATAAATTTATTGAGAAATCTAAGCAATTAGGCAAATTCTATACTAAACAATATCCTGCAGGTTCATTTTCTGCTTCAATGTTAGAATCTTTACTTGATATGTATAAATCTAATAATATTGAATTTGACTTGATTTTTTTAGATTATATAGGTATAATGAAATCCGATAGAGTTCAGCCAAGTGCAGGTCTTTATTCATATATTAAAGCAATAGCAGAAGAAGTTAGAGCAGTGGCGGTAAAAAGGGATAAAATTTTGGTGTCGTGTTCGCAGTTGAACCGTTCGTCGATGAATAAAAAAGATTCAGACAATTCAGCAATATCTGATAGTATAGGAACAGCACAAACAGCCGATTTTATGTGTTTTCTTTTACAAACCGATGAAATGAAAGAGAAATCTGAACTTATCTTTAAAATTACTAAAAATAGATATACAGGTAGAACAGATTTTTTCAATATGAAAGTAGATTATAATAAAATGCGTGTTTCAGATGTTGTAGAATTTAACTCTAAAGAGCAACAATTACAAACTGAAACATATGTAAATGATGAAATTAAAAGAATAGAGATAGAGTCAATGCAAAATTTGACAGATTGGACGTTTAATGACACAGACAAAGAATAGAGATTTTAATATACTTAAAAATTACAATAAAGAAATTAATCTTAATACTAGAGTTAATGATTCTAATACTGATTTAGATTATAAAAATATTAAGAATCTAAAAAGAGAATTAGAATTAGAAATTTTAGAAAGTTTAGAAGGTATAGATGAATTAAGGGATTTTAAATATAAGATAGATGATACAGATACAATAGATTTAAGTATAATATATGACTTATATAAATAGTTATATGAATATTATATTATCTGTATTATCAAAACTTATATTTAATAAATATGTTGCTATTGGTTTAATAGTCCTAAGTGCTTTGGGTATTTACCATTTTAGAGTGGAATATCTAAAATCTGAAATTAAAGAACATCAAGACACAATTTCAAAATTAGAGCAAAAAATCAATATATTTGAAGATTTAAATTCAACTCTTCATAAGACTATTGAGATTAAAGAATCTAATTATGATTTTCAAATTTCAGAACTTAAGAAATTATTAATTCTAAAGCCAAAGGTTATCACTGAAACTAAAGTTCAAAAAATAGTGATAAACAAAGAGAAAAATCCGAATTGTGAGTTAAAATTAACAGACTTAAACAATACGAATTTATCTGATATTTACTTAAATATAGGAAGGTATAAGAAAGATGAAAACATTAAAACACGTAAGAAATATTAGTAGTAGTATAATATTAGCAAGCACGCTACTTTTATCAGGTTGTGCTACAACACAGGTATATACACCGCAATATATCCCTGAACCTGTTGAACCCCCTAAATTTGTAGAATATAACGTGCAACTTGTAACAATTGATGATACTGAATATTTTTTATTAGATAAAGAAAATATGAATAAATTAGCGTTAAATTGGCTAGATTATAAGAGATTTGCTGAAACTAATTATGATATTTTGAAAGATTTACATAAAAAAAACATAAATAAAATTAAAAATGATAAATAATTGTATATTTTAATATAAATGTAATAAAACTATAAAGGATATTAAAAAATGAAATTTAGTGATTTTCTACTTCTTAACGAAAAGAAACTAAGAGAAGACGATGATATCGAAACACTAGATGACGTTGAAGACCTTGACGAAGAAGGTTCTGAAGACGAAGTCGAACTAGATAAAGATATTCTCGGCGAAGATGATGTTATCACAAGACAAGATATTATGGACTTGCTTGATACAATGGACGATGAAGAAGTCGATGAATTCGGCGAATTTATCCTTGATGTTCTATCAGGTGATGAACTTGATGATGATGACGAAGCAGTCAATGAAGCAAAATTCTTTAGTAAGAAAAAAGCAGAACTTGATAGAGAGAAAAATCAAAATAAAGCAGATAGACGCCTTAAAGCGAAAGCACTTGCTAAATATTACAGAAAAAATAAAGCACGTATTCTTGCTAAACAAAAGAAATATCGCAAGAAAGTTGCAAAAAATCCAAATCTTGTAACAAGACACAAATAATTAAAATCCCCCTTTATTGGGGGAACTTCTTAATAGGTTTTAACAAATATAATGTTTAATAATTTTGATTTAATCAAGCAAGAACTTATCAAATATCCACTTTATAAACAACGTGGCAAACAAGAAGTGTTTTTAGGAATTAAGAATACATCTACTAATAAATGGGTTGGATTTAAAATTATTAAAGAGTTAAAACGTAAAAAAGAATTCCCTTATAATCAAGAAAAACTATCTGAAATTTATGATTTAGCAGTATTTTATTGGTGTTTATATTTTGATGAATTATTAAAATCTAATAACATAAATTTTAGTTCAGAATACTTTAACAATATTTTAACTCAGGTTTATAACTTTTAGTGTTTTTAATATAAAATTCAATTGGTATTCGTTCATCGCCGAATATTTGTAAATTCAATTTTTTAATATATATTCTATAAAATGTATTATCTTGATTATATGGAAAACAAAATGAATTTAAATCTAAATTATACTCTTTAAATTTACTTACCATTATATCAGTATCTTCTTTAATCTTATCAAATGAATATACAGAATTCTTAAATAAAATATGATTATGTCCGTGTCCGCCTATTTCATAATACTTAGACAACTTAGACAACTCCTGAATTTGACTTAATTTCATATAATTCTCAAAATTACCTTTAAATGCTTTTTTATGAGCGTTGCCACAATATATTATTTGTTCCGATTGATTTATATTTTCAGGACAAATTATATTAGTAGATAGAAAAAATATCATTTTCTTATTAAATTTAGCAAAATGTTTATGATTTAAATATTGAGTATATAAACAATCATCAAATGTTAATATATCAAATTCATCATAAACACTTTTATCTAAACTTAGAATTTCAGGTGTTATTTCGTGTATCATTAATACCTTAGACACGTGTTATAAACCTTTTTTATATATTATTTCAAATGGTTCAGCAAATCCTAAATTATATTTAGCACCTATATATCTATTAAAATTAATAATTAAATCTAAATGTGATTTAGGTATATAATCTTTATATAAATCAAGTAATTTATTTTTATAATTTAAATCTACTTTAATACCCAATGTTTCATTAAAATTTGCAATATTTAATGGTTCTACCATAAATTTTGCATATAATGTATTATCTGTTCTATTTGACCTAAAAACTATATCGCAAGCATTAGAAACTATTTTATGGTCTGAATGATTATCAAATTCAGAATGAGTAAATACACAATCATAATCTAAAATTAGACTAGCAGTTTTAATTTTATCTACTAATTCAGATTGTGATATTTTTTGTAATTCTAATGCTTTATAATTAAGATTTATATAATGATATTTGTTTAATAATTCTGATTTAGTTATATGTGAACGTTCATCATCGCCACAAATAACTAATATTGTAGGATTATATTGTAATAATGAAGAACACCCTAAAATTTCATCATCAAAGTGTGAAACAATAATTAATGGTTTCATTTATTAAATTCCTTTAGTTTATATTCATATATTTCTTTTAATGATTGTCTTAAATCTTTAAATTTATATCTTTTAAGACCATCTATTTCTTTAATTTTTTGAATACTAGGCACTCTTGCTTGAATTTCAAATGTTTGATTAGAATAAACATCTTTAAAATCAATATATTTAATATTTTCTGTTGGCTTATTTGCAATAGATAGCAATGTTTCAGCAAGTTTTTTAATTGTTATATCTTCATTATTACCAATATTAAACACACCTGTTTCTTTATTTGTGATTAATCTTGATACTATATTAACAAAATCTTCAACATCACAAAAACTTCTAATTTGTGACCCATCATTATACACATTTACAGGCTCGTCATTGAGAATTTGATTAATCATAGTAGGAACACACATACCTTCAGTCGTTTGTCGCTTACCGATGATATTAAAGGGTCTTATGATGATATAATCTATATCAAGATTCTTAATTGCAAATTCTGTATTAATTTTCTCACTTGCATATGAACTTCTGTTTAATTGTTTTAATACACAATCGTCTTGTTCTCTTAAACATCTACCTTGAAAATATACTTCAGATGAACTTGCAAAGAGTATCTTAAATTTAGGTTTAAGTTTATTTTGTTGTTTTAATTCTCTAATTCTATTTAATATATTAAAATTAATTAAATGTGAATTCCAAAAACTATTTTTATCTTCATCAACATTTTTTACACCCACTGAACTTGCAAAATGTATTAATACATCGGTATCTTGCATTGTTTCATCAAACATTGCATATTGTGATGAATCTGTTAAATCTGCTATATAATCAGTAAATACAGAATCTACTCTATCAAATCCAACTACATTATGTCCGTCAAATTTAAGTTTTTGTAATAATTCAGAACCTAAAAATCCTGATGAACCTGTTATAATAAAATTCATTATTGCTCCCTTATTTTTATAATACTATATTAATATACAATAATTTATCTTAAATTAAGTTAAATTCATTTATAATTAGTAAAAATATTCTATTAAGGAGTTTAAAATGAGTATCTATAAACCGATGAAAATTCTAATTTCAGGAACTCAATGTAGTGGTAAAACAACTTTGTTAAGGGCATTGCAAGAACAACCTAAATTTAAGGATTTTGATTTTGTTATCGAAATGGTAAGAAATCTTACTAAAGAAGGTGTAAAGGTTAATGAAAAATCTGACGACGAATCGCAATTAAGAATATTAGACGCAACAATTAAACAACTACAAATTACAAAACCTACAATTTATGATAGAAGTATATTAGATGTGTTTTGCTATTCAAGATACTTTAGAGAATTAGGACAAATGACTAATAAAACATTAGAAATAGTAAAAGAACAATTTAATAAACATATTGATGAATTTGACTATATCTTTATTACTAGACCTGAATTTGATGTTGTTCCTGACGGATTTAGAAGTATAGACACAAAATATAGAAATAGAATTAATGAAATATTTGATGAAATTATAAGAGAATATGGACTTATAACATTTGATTTAATAGGCACAACTGACGAAAGAGTTAATAAATTTTTAAGTATAGTTGAACTATAATTTAATTTTTAAAAACAATACAGGAGTTAATTATGGATATTTGTTTATCTTTAGTATCAGGAATACTTACAATATATTGTATAGAAGTTATATACACATCTTACAGAGATAAAAAGGTTGAAAATGGCAGAAACAACAACAATTCTAAAAAATGATTTATTTGAAGCATATTGGAACAACGCTGATAAACCTTTTGAATATTATGCAAGAGTAAAAAGAAACAATGAATCCATTAAACTTAAAATAAATGAGAAATTTGAGTATTATGAAGAATCTGCTTCAGGTAATTTTAATTATCTATTAGATGATATAAAACTACAAAAAACTAATTCTAAGCCTAGTAAAGCATATGGCACACATAATCCAGGTCAAGTTTTCTTAAGAGATAATTTTTGGGATTTACAAAATGTTAGATACAATTTAGAACCTGATATATGGTTCTTAGATATAGAAACTACATCTAATGCAAGAATTAATGCTGATGAAGCAAAAGAAACAATAGTTACAATTCAAATTTACGACCATAAATCAAGAAATATATTTATACTAGGATTAAGAGAATCAGGATTTGTTGAATTACAAGATTATTCTAAATATAATGTTAATTTAGTAAAATATCTATATTGCGATAATGAGAAACATTTATTAGAATCTTATTTTAAATTAATTAAAATATTAAAACCTTTAATTGTTTATGCTTTTAACGGAGCAAATTTCGACTATCCTTACTTATTTAAGCGTGCTATTAAAAATAATTTAGAGCCTGAATTTAGTTGTTTTGGTAAATCAGAACTTAAAGAAAATTTTAATACAGACTTTAAATATTCTATTCAAGCACCTGGAATTTTTTATATGGATTATCTTGAATTATATAAGAAATTTATTCGTGACCCTAGAAGTTCATATTCTCTTGATTATATAACTAAAGTAGAATTAGGATATAATAAAATTAATCACGATTGTTTCAGTAACTTTAATGGATTTAGAACAGGTGAATCTTATATAATGCCTGATACTCGTCCTACTGATGAATTTGAATCTAAAATGTATGACGCATATCTTGATAAAGATTATCAAAAAGCGAAACTAATAGCATATAATCAATTTATACATTATGCAATAATAGATGTTGTTTTATTAAATGATTTAGATGAAAAACTACAATTAACAAATGTAATAATATATCTTGCTTCTATTATGGCAGTTAATCTTGATGAAGCATTATCAACATTAAAACCCTGGTCTAATTTGATTAATAATTATTGCTATCAGAAAAATGTTATTTTGCCTAATAAAAAAGAAAATCCTAAATTGCCTATAAAAGGTGGATTTGTAAAAGACCCATTAACAGGTAAGCATAAGTGGGTAATCTCTGTTGATATTAACTCTGCTTATATTAACTTAGCAATACGTGCTTTTAATATGAGTCCTGAAACATATTTAACAGATGATAAAATTCCTGAAGATTTACTAAAATTAAGAAATGAATTATTTAATGATGAAGATGAAGATAGACGATTAAATGATTATTTCAGTGGCAAATTAACTAAATTTAATGATTTGCTTAAGAAATATAATATTTCAGCAGGTGTATCAGGTGCATTATTTACTAAAAAAATAACAGGAGTATTGCCTGATTTGTGTGCTTTTTTCTATAATTATAGAAAACAAGTTAAAAAAGAAATGTTAATAGCGGAACAAAATATAGAAACTATTAAACACGAATTACATTTAAGAGAACAAGGAGCATAAAATGGAAATTAAAAATGACAATATCATATTTGAACGTAAGTGGGCTATGCCTAATAAAAATACATATACTATTAAACCTATTAGGGATTTATTAGATTTAGAAGTAGATAAAAATTTGTTTTGGATAGACCCTTTTGCAAATAAATCAAAATCAATGGGATATGCTAAAATAACAAATGATTTAAATCCTGAATTTGATACAGATTATCATTTAGACGCATTAGAATTTCTTAAAATGTTTGATGATAATAGTGTAGATGGTGTGTTATTTGACCCACCCTACGATAACCGCCAATTAGCAGAATGCTATAAAAATGTTGGATTATCATTAGGCGATAAATCAAAATCTGATTATTGGACTAAAATTAAAAAAGAAATTCAAAGAATAACAAAACTTAATTCAAAAGTAATTTCATTTGGTTGGAATTCAGGTGGAATAGGTAAAACATTAGGATTTGAAATTCAAAAAATTCTATTAGTTCCGCACGGCGGAATTCATTATGATACTATTGTAACTATTGAAATTAAGAGATTTTAATTATTAAAAATTAAGGATTGTGAGATATGAAAATTAAAACAAAAGAACAATTTGATGATTATTTTTATGAATATAGATTACAAACAATGAATTTATTAAATGAAATTACTAAACAAGAAATAAGTTCTAATCCAAATTTATGCTATATTGCCGAATTAAAGGAAGATTTAGAGTTTATAAATACAAGATTACAAAAATTAATTACTGAATATCCAAATTTTTATAATAAATGTATTTAGATTAAGAGAAAATAAAGGATAACAAAATGTTTCAACATTATCTTAAATTACAAAATAAAATATCATCATATAAAGATATGATAGAACAATTTAAATTTCAAATATCTAATTTAGAATATGATAATTTTTCTTCATATGCGACTAATGATAAAATCAAAGAAAACACTAAAAAGATTAATGATTACAAGAAAACAATTAAAATGTATGAAGATTTAATTCAAAAATTAGAAAATCAATTAAAAAATGAATTTACAGAATATGTTGTTTAAGCATAATTTAAGGATTTCTAATATATAATTACAACATCGAATATGAAGTTGCCGATTAATCACGTGTAACAAGGCGACGAGTAAGAGTGGTGGGAGTGAAAAATTAAGTAAGATTAAAAACTTGTCGCTCCAATAGGTGGAACTAAACGTTTATTTGATAATGGAAGTCAATTTGCAATACGACTTCCATTTTTTTTTTTTATTTCTACAAATTAATTATCCCAATTTAACATTATAAATATTTTATATTAAATTAAGCGAAATTAACTTATAATACGACAATCAATTAAAAAAGGTTAATAATGAGAACACAATCGTTAAAACAATTTTTCTTAGAAGAAGCCGTCAATTATGCTTCATATTCTACAATTAGAATGATAGGTTCAGCAATAGACGGACAAAAGAACACATCAAGAAAAATTTTATTTTTTTGCTTAAAGAAAAAAATCAAAGATGAAATAAAAGTTCTACATTTTGACTCCCAAGCACAAGCATTTACAGAATTCTTGCACGGCTCAATGTATAATCCGATAGTTACTTTAGCAAGAAATTATGTAGGCACTAATAATATTAACTTACTTTATCCATCAGGTAACTTTGGAACAAGATTTATCAACAATCCTGCCGCCCCAAGATACATTTATACATACGGAAAAGACGTATTATTTAATACTTTTGATATAAGAGATGTATTAATAGAACAAGAATTTGAAGGAACTAAAATTGAGCCTTTATTCTTTGTTCCAAGTTTGCCATATTTGGCAATTAATGGAAGTTCAGGTGTATCAAGTGGATTTAAACAAGAGATATTACCTAGAAATCCTATTGAGTGTTTAACATATTTGTTTAGTCCTAAAGAAAAGCAAGATTTATTAGAATTAAAGCCATATTTTAAGGGATTTAAAGGAAATATTATACAAGGGGAAAATCCTTGTCAATGGATTATTGAAGGTATTATTAAACGTGACCCTAAAAACAAATCTAAATTAACTATAACTGAAATTCCTATTGGATATGATTTTCAGGGATATAAATCGGTTCTTAAGAAATTAACACAAGATAAGAAAATCAAATTTAAAGATTTTTCAGATTCTACAAAAGATGAATTCTTATTTGAAATACAATTACTAGACAATCAAGATAAATCAGATTCAGAAATATTAGATTTTCTTAAACTTCGTAAAAAAGTAACAGAAATTTTTAATGCTATTGATAGAAATAATAAAATTATAACTTTTAATAATATTAAAGAAATCTTAGATTATTATAAAGAAATTAGATTAGAATATCAAGAAAAACAAAAAAATTATGATTTATCTATATTAAATGAAAATTTAAATTATCTTAAGAGTAAGATTATATTTATTAAATTAATAATAGAAAATAAATTAATAATATCAAAAAGACCTAAGCAAGATATAGTAAATGATTTAGAACAATTAAAATTACCTAAACAAGATAATTCATATGATTATTTGCTGAAATTGCCTATATATTCATTAACATTTGAGAAGATTAAAGAATTAGCCGATGAAGTAAGAGCAAAATCAGAACAACGTGATTTATTAACTAATACATCAACAATTAAATTATGGTCTGATAGTATTAAATTAGTTCAACAAGAGTTAAGCATTTAAGGAGTATAAAATGACTAAATCTGATTTAGAAATAATAAAAAAATATTATGAAGCAATTGAGAAGTTTGATAAAGATAAAATAAGCGATGATTATGAAATAATTAGAAAACCTACATTTTTTGACGGATTTATTAATATACTTGATAATATTAAGTATCTATTTTATAATATTATATACGGTATAGGCAATCTAATTTACTTCTTTAAAGTGATATGGTGTTATAGATGGTATGATTATGCCTACGACTATCAAATTTTAAAACGTATGTATGAATTAAAAGAGCGAAATTGGGTTCAAAAAACACACTATATTAATGATATTAAAGACAAAGAACACCTTAAAATAATAATTAAGTGCCTAGATATTCTTATTAATGAAGATTATGAAGGTTCTAATCCTGAACGTTATTATAATGGTGTATATGATATTTTGATGAATGAATTAAGACGCAAGTCAAGATTATGGGATTAAGGAGTTTCAAAATGATTTTAGTTTCAAGACAATATCCTGTTAAAGTCTATTATAATATATTAGACCTTTGCTATGAATATAATATTTCAGATGATGATTTTGTATTGTCACAAGACAAAATAGGTAACTTAAAACCTACAAATTTATCTAAAGAGCAAGGGATTTTATTTATAGTTAAATTTAGAATTAATCATATTACTACATATGATGATAAAGATGAAATTCTTAAAGCACATAAAAAATTTGATGAACTTACTTCATTATTATCATCTGACTTAATTAATGAAGTAGATGAATTCTATAAAGATTATATTAAAAATTATAAATAAATATGTAGTATAAAGAATGTAAGAGATTATTAAGGTTTAAAATTATATAATTATTATTAGTTATAGATTTTAAATTTAAAAGTAAGATAAGGAATTGTATATTGATTAAAATCAATGAAATTATAGGCAATGTTTATGATTTAAAGAATAATAAAATTTTATCAGAAAAATCTGAATTAAATTTTGATTCTATAATCAAAACATCTACAACAGGATATATAAATTTATCTGTTGGAAATAAAGAAATTACCTTACTTGGTGACGATACTTTAAGCCTAAATAAATTCTCTAACACATCTGATACATCTAATAATTCTGATACTTCAAACACTACCGAAAACCTTAATATTATTGATAATAACTTATTGGATATTCCTAATCTTATTTTAGACGTATAAATTTTATTCTATAATTTAATTTGTAGTCAATAATAAGGATATTAATTTAATGGCTAATTTTAAGTCAGAAGATAAATTTAAACATAATTTTAAATATATAGATAAATTAGTTGAAAAAATAGAAAATAATGAGTTAATACGTATTAATAATTCTGATGTATCAATTAGTAATACATTTGATATAACATTACTTAAAATGATTATAAATGAGAATTATACAGAGCAGTATAAAAAAGAATTTATAGATTATGTGTTGTCTAAGAAAATCTTTAAATCTAATAATTTAAATTATAAATTTACGGATATTGATAAATCGCAATTTACATCTAATAATGCTTCAGGGAAATATTTTAGTTCTGCCACTGAATTAGCAACTATACAATCAATTAAAAATTATCAACTAGACAAAAATAACTATATCCCTGATATTAATAATTTAAACAAATTATCTAAATCACATAATTTAGATTTTGAATTTGATGAATCTAGTTATGATAAATGGTATAATACATTTTTAAGAACACCTATATTATTAGATAAATTCTTAGATAATATTAATGATTTTGAAATTATAGGCGTGGATTGTGATGATTCTGAAATATGTGATATTTACTTAAATATATCTAAGAAATTTAATTTAAGTAAAGATACTTGGAATCCTGCTGATATAGTGTGTATAAGAAAAAATAAAAAATCATATATATTAGATAATTTAAATTTATTATTACAAAATAGTTCATTACAGCAAATAAATTCATTTCTTTATATATTACATAGAGATTTAGATTTAGTTTCTGTATCTCTTAAAAAGATAAATCCTAATTCTGACGGCGAGTATAGAGTTTTTAATCAACCTAATCAAATAGATTTAGATTATGAATTTGAATTGTTAGACTTGCCTTGTGATTTTGAAGTTTCTGATAACAAAGATAGTATCTTTAAAACACAAGAAATAGGTAGTTTTACACTTAAATTTAAGAATTATCAGGATAGATATTTAAGGTTTCAATGCAGATTATTTCCTGCTTCTAAAGTTGGTATAACACAAATAGAAATTACAACAGATGGTAAGCAAACCGACGGACGTTTAGGTAAAGTATCAGTTAATATAATTGATAATCTTTATCAAAATTATAATCTCACTAGAATTAACTCAATTAAGAAATATTATAACTTTGATTTTAATCAATTTACTTTAGATGATATTAAAGAATTCTATAATTATTATCTTAATGTATCAGAATTAAATCAATCAAGACAAACAGCACCAAGTTCGTCTATAAATACTACAACAAAACTAAATTTTGATGAATTTTGTAATTTATTTGAATTGGCAAAATCAAATTCAGACAATACTATAAGATTATGTGCTAAATTGCAAGGACTTAAATTTTGTTATTTAATCTCTTTAATGTATAAAGATAACAATATAAATTTATTAGGCAATTCATTATATAAGACTGCTAATAAAGTAACTGATAAATCTGCCTGCTATCTTAAAATATACTAAATTTAAGCATAAATTAAATACTATTGATATATAATTCATCAATATTAACTTAGTTAAAAGGATAATAATGCAAGAACAAAATACAAACAACACAAGTAATACAATCAATATCATTAAAACAAATGGTAATATTGAGCCGTATAATGCAGAAAAGATAAATGAAAAAGTAGCATATGCTTGTGAAGGATTATCAGGTGTTTCAGTTTCTGATGTTGTAATGAATGCTAGTATCAGAATATCTAACAATACAAAGTCTTTAGATATTCAAAAAGCACTAATACAATCAGCAAATGAATTGGTTTCTGAAGAAACACCTAATTATGAAATAGTTGCAGGTAGATTATTAAATCAAAAATTAAGAAAAGAAGTTTATAATTCTTATGAACCTACTAAATCATTTTATGAATATATTGTTGAACGTGTCAAAAAAGGTTATTATGATAAAATTCTACTTGACAAATACACCAAAGAAGAATTAGATTTTTACGGCTCTAAAATCAAATATAAACAAGATGAAACATTATCTTATATATCTGTTAATCAATTTTATACTAAGTATCTAATTAAGAATAAGCAAGGTAAAGTTATTGAAACTCCGCAAGAATCTTATATGGTTTTAAATTTGTGCGTATTTGCAGAACACCCTGAACGTAAAAAATATATCTTAAATGGATATAAATTTTTATCAGAAAAAATGATTTCATTGCCTACGCCTATTATGAACGGATTAAGAACAAATTATAAGAAATTTATAAGTTGTAATGTTATTGATTTAGGTGATTCTGTCGAGTCTTTATCAATTGCGTTAGATAGATTTTTGAGAATGACTGCTTCTAAAGCAGGTATAGGATTTAATTCAAGTAGAATTCGTGGTATAGACGCTGATATAGGTGGTAGAATGAAACATACAGGAGTTTTACCATTATTAAAAGCGTATGAGTCGGCTACAACGGCACTTTCACAAATTTCTCGTAATGGTTCGTCAAACAATAATAACGTTTGGTATCATTACGAAATAGAATTAATAGCACAACTTAAAGATACTAGGGGAACTGCCGAAACTAGAACAAGACACACAGACCAAACAATTATTCTTAATAATTATTTTCTTAAAAAAGCCTTAAATAAAGAAGATGTTTATTTATTCCACCCTAATCAAGTTCCAGGATTATATGAAGTTTTAGGCAATGAAGAAGAATTTGCTAAATTATATGAAAAATATTCTGAAGAAATACCTAAAAAAGACAAGAAAAAAGTAAATGCTTATCAATTATTAGATTTAATACTATTTGAGCGTTCATTTACAGGTCGCATATATCTTGTTTTTGCTGATAATATATATAAAAGTTCTTGGAAAAATCCTGTTTATAACGTAAATTTATGTGTAGAAGTGGTTGTTCCATCAACACCTTTAGACGGCTCTTTAGGAACGCCTGAAATAGGTTCTTGTATTTTAGGTGCTATTAATCACGGATATGTAAAAGATGATGATATAGAAGCAATATGTGATTATCTTGTAAATTTCTTAGATTATATGATAGATTATTCAGATTATTCAATTCCTGAAGTTGAGTATTCAGCCAAAAAACGCAGAACTTTAGGTATAGGACACTCTGATATATTTCATTATCTAGCCAAAAATAAGAAATTTTATAATACTTCTGAAGGTCGTGAGTTAATTCATAATAGGATTGAAAAATGCTATTATTATCTACTTAAAGCAAGCAATGAATTAGCAAAAACACGTGGTAAATGTGAATTATATGATGATACTAAGTATTCACAAGGCTATCTAACATTTGATGAATATAAAGACCATAAAGAAACAAATTTTAAACTTTTAATGGATTGGAAATCATTAAGAGAATCAATTAAAGAATTTGGATTAAGGAATTCAACGCTTAGTAGCACAATGCCGTGTGGAAACTCGGCTAATGTTTCAGGTTCAACTTCAGGAATTGAACCGCCACGTGAATTATCATCTATAAAAGGCGACAAAAACACAAAAATTATGAAATTAGTGCCTGAATATGCAAGATTTAAGAATTATTATACTACTGCTTGGGGTGATGATTTTAATAATATTGATTATTTTAAATTTATAGGGATAATTCAGAAATTTACAGACCAATCAATATCAACAAATCAATATACTAATGTTCTAAGATATAAAGACAATATAGTTCCATTAACTGAAATTATTAAAGAAATTTTAACTGCTAATAAATATGGTCTAAAAACTTTATATTATCAAAACTTCTTATCTATTGAGAATAAAGACGGAATTTCTGACGAAAAACAAGAAGGTTGTGGTTCAGGTGGTTGTGTCGTATGATAGATTTTATAAATTTTAGTGTTAGTTGTGTAATAATTCTTATACTATTAATACTATTTTTATATTTAGTTAAATTTATCAACAACTAAGCAATTAAAAATAATTAAAGGGTGCTTCAAAACACCCTTACGTTGTTTAGTAAGGAGCAACCTAAACAACATATATATTTATACTTCTTAAAATACAAATAAGCAAAAATTAAGATTTTTTTATATATAATTTTATAAAAATTAATTACAAAGGAAACTAGATGAAAAATATGGATTTGATTTTTATAGTTATTGTGTTGGCAATTGTTGTAATATGTTATGATATTTTTAATTTTAAAAATAAAGAGCAAAATCTCATTTCACTAAAAGACTATTATTATAAATGTATTGACAATAAACAATATTTGTTTTATAAAGGTTTTGGCGATAGAAGTGGAATTACAATTGTTTTAGATGATGATGGCAAACCTATAAAATGTCAATAGACTTTAAACAAGAAATCCTAAAATTAATTGATAATAGACGTCCTTATAGTATTATATATGAAAAATACTTAGATTATCTATTATCATTAAATTTAGATTTTGATATTTACAATAAAACTTTATTAAGTGCATATTTTCACGATAGATTAAATAAATGTGCTTATTGTGGCAAATATTGCATTAAGAAATTTTGTAGTTCTGTATGTAGCAATAAATCAAGAACTAAAGAAAAACAACCTAAAGTTTATCTATCACAAGAAGAAAAGACAAGACGTGCCTTACAAGGCAAAATTGATAAATATGGCTATCTTTATAACAATTCAGAAAAAGCAAATAAAACTAAATTAGAAAAATACGGAACACTTGATTTTTCAGATAAAATTAAGAAAACTATTAAAGAGAAATATAATATTGATAATGTATTTCAATTATCAGAAACAAAAGAAAAATCTAAACAAACTAAATTAGAAAAATACAACGATATAAACTATAATAATCAAGAAAAACATCAGCAAACTTGCCTAGAACGATATAATGTTAATCATCAATCGCAACGCCATATCACTAATATTGAAAATTTAAACTCTGAATTTGTATTAGAGAATTTTACAGATTTAAAGTTTTATGATTATAATAAATTTAAAGAATATTTTAATTTAGATAAATCAGCAGAACTAAAATATAGGGGATTATTTGGTATTACTAAACCTATTAAACCTTATTATAAATCAGAATTAAATTTAATTAATAAGATATTAGAATTAAAACCTAACAATCAGCATATCAATATAATACATAAAGATAGAAATTTAATTAATCCTTTAGAATTAGATATCGTATTGCCTGATATTAAATTAGCGATAGAATATGATGGTTTAATGTATCATTCGCAAGGTTCAGATAAGTATTCTAAATTTAAGAATATAGATAAGAATTATCACTTAAACAAAACTGAATTATGCTTAGAAAAAGGATATACATTATTTCATATATTTGAATCTGATAATATAGATATATGGTTATCAATGATTAAAAATAAGTTAAATTTAATTCCTGTTAATAATAAAATTTATGCTAGAAAATGTATTATTAAAGAAATAAAATCATCTGAAACTATTGAATTTCTTAATTTAAATCACTTACAAGGCTATTGCAATGCAAGCATAAATTTAGGATTATATTATAATAATGAATTAGTATCATTAATGACTTTTGCTAAACCTAGATTTAATAAAAAATACGATTATGAATTAATCAGATTTTGTAATAAATCAGGATTTTCAGTTATTGGTGGTGCAAGCAAATTATTTAATTACTTTATTAAAAATTATAACACCAAAAGTCCTAAATCAATAATCAGTTATGCTAATAGACGTTTTAGTAATGGCAAAATTTATGAAACTTTAGGATTTAAATTTTTAAGAAAAACTGAACCTAATTATTTCTATTTTAAGAAAAATACATTAACTTTACTATCAAGAAATCAATTTCAAAAACATAAACTAAAGGATAAATTAAGTTTATTTAATTATAATTTGTCCGAATCAGAAAATATGTTTAATAATGGATATAGACGTATATATGATTGTGGTAATTTAGTTTATGAATATGTTGGAAGTATTAGATAAAGGAGCATAAGATGACAAATTTACAATTTATATTTTTAATAGGTGCTATTATTTGCTTATATCTTAGTTTGAGTGAATAATTATGGATATAATAGGTAATTTTGATTTACTAGAGTGTATTGTAATAACTTTTATAATATACCTAATTATAATTATCAATAAGGGTAAATTATGATAACTGATTTTCAATATTTTTGTTTAATTTCAATATTATTTTCTATATTTATTTTAATATGTAATAGTATTATATTAACAGATTTAAAATCTAAAATTTAAGGATAAAAGATGTTAGAAGCAGGATTAATTGTTTTAGGATTGTTTGCTTTAGTTTATGTTGTGATTTCTCACGAGTGGTTTAAACCGATTGAATAAAAATTCCCCCTTAAAGGGGGAGTTAAATTATTTTGCTAGTGCAGTATTAGCGAAATCAACACCAAATGTTCTAGCATATGCTTCAGGATTCAACGGAGTTGTATCAAGTGCATATCTTGTTCTTAGAATAAGTGCAGGTTGTCCGCTCTCAACATCTGTTACTCTGATGAATGATAGTGGTGTATATGGAGCGAAAAATCCTAGACTATCACGTCTATCAGCACCTTTATAAAGTAGAGTTGCATAATCATTTGTAGCATATTGGTCGCATACAACTTTGTATTTACCATCAAATATACCTGCAACACCGCCTGATAGTGGTTGAACTACTGCTGAATCTTGTTGTGCTGTTCTAAATGAACCGACTTGCTCTAGCATTGTTACAACTTTTGGACTGCAAAGAATTATATTTGCTTGACCCCTTTTTGTGTCAATACCTATTTGTCTTGCTTCATTAGCAATTTTGATAACTTCTGCTCTGTATTTCTCAATTTCCCATCTACCATCTGCACTATGTGGAGCAAATGCGTTAGGAGTTACAACTGCATTACTATTAACGAAATCTACAACTTCTCTATCTATTTCTGATTGAAGTTCAGCACTCATTAGACTCATAAGTTCTTCATCAGCAAGAAGTCCGTGTTGTGCTTTTAGGTCTTCATACATTTCAAGAGTATATCTACCTTTTAGTTTTCTTGTTTTAACTTCAACTGCTTTTTTCTCAATACCGAATCCAACTTCAGCCATATCAGTTGCAAGTTTCTCGCCAACTGCTGTTGTCACTGAACCTGTATAATTTTTAAGAATTTTCTTAAATGTTGCTTCGTTTGTATAAACTGCAGTTACGTTACTTGTTGAACCGCCTGTAAGTGCTTCAACTTGGAACATTACACCATTTACTTTAACTAAAGCACGTTTGCCTTCAGTATAAATTACTGAACCTGTTGCACCACTTGTTGCACCTGTAATTGCTGTGCCTTTTGCAGGAACATCAGCAACATTAGCAAATTCAAGAATTTGACCTGCTTTAGCAGTATCAGTTTGCTCTGCTGGCTTGCCATTACCTGTATATCTATTTACCAATGAATAAATGAAGCCTGTTGGCATTGTCATTGGCTGAATGCCTAGCAATTCATTAGCAATTAGGGTTGGATAAACACGTCTTACCAAAGGCATCATAATAGGCGTAAATTGTGAAATATCGCCTGCTACGGTGCTTTCGTTCATTAGTCTATCTATTTCAGCACTTGTATTGTTAAGTAGAATAGTCATTACTGACTTATCTGCTTCACTAAGCATTGGTGCTTTAGTGCTTTCAAGAAGCATTTTCAAATCTTTATCATTAAGCATTTTATAAAATCCTTTAATTTAGTTTATTATATTTATATTTATCATTTTGTTAAAAATTTTTTAAGAATTAGATTAATACTATTAAATTATATTAATCTTTTCCAACTTGAACTATCTAAACTTGGTTTTGCAGATTCGTTAATTTCTTTTTTCTCAACTCTAACATCATCAGCAACACCTTTTACACTTTCACGAAGTGATTTAAGTTTATCGAAATAATCAGATGTTTGCTCGAATTTAATCAATTTTGCTAATTCTTCAAATTTCTTTTGCTCTACAAGACTTAAACCTTCTTTAAGTTCTGTAATAGTGCCATATTGAATCATTGTTTCAGATGATTCTGTTAAATCTTTATATTTCTTACTCAAAGAACTATATTTTTTCTCTAGGTCTTTAAGTTTTGTTTGATAAGATTTATCAGAAATTTCACTTTGAATTCTACCAACATTTACACCTGTTGCAAGCAATGATACATCAAATGCTTCTGCAAGAGTTTCAGCACGTTTAACTGCAAGTTCGCCATTAAGTGATGATTTTATCTCTGCTACCACATCTTTGATAGACTCATTAACATATTTATCAAGATTTCTTACAATTTTCTTAGTTATAGTATTTAAATTCTCATTATAAGATTTCTCTAATATTTTTTGTTTTTCTGCTATTTCTGTATTTGCTATTTCGGTCGCTTTAAGTTCAACAGATTCATTAAACATTTGTTCTAGTTCTGCTTTTGTTTCAGCAGTTAGAATGTTAGAATCTATTGACTCTAATAACTTCTCTAACATTAAATAATCCTTTTTATAGTTTTATTTTATTTATCTAAATAGTTTAAATTTATATTAAAAAGAACTTAATAATTCTTTAAACTTGTTTTTTAGTTCTTGATTAAATCTATTTAGGTCTTGCTCTGATAATTCAGATTTTTCATCTTTGTCGTTTTTATCGTCTTTGTCTTCATCTTCCTTATCTTTCTCAGTCTTCTTAGTATCATCAGTATTATCAGTATCATCTGTTTCATCATCGTTTAAAATTTCAACTTTTTCTTTATCTTCAGTATCATTAGTATCATCTTCTTTGATTGACTTTTTCTTTTCTTTCTGTTTAGTTGATTTTTTGCTTGATTCTGCTGATTTAACTTCTACAATTTTATCATCTACTATATCAAATTCTTTATCCATTAAAATTCCTTCATTAAGTTGGTAAGACTCAACTAATCCATTCATTGTTGCATTATAATCAGACGGAGTATCAACAACATCGTAAGTAATAAGTTTAAAATCTTCAACTATACCATTTTTTACAGAACCTAGACTTCTGCTTGATACGGACAATTTAATGCCATTGTCAATAAGTGATTTAAGTTGTCTTGCTTGTTCGTTATCCAAAAGCGTTGCTTCACCCATTACGTATTTTCCTGTTTGGTCTATGTAAAGTTTATCAATAGCAATTACACCTTTCATTGGGTCAATATTGCTTCTTGGTGGGTGTTGCCACTCGCCTAATCTATTAATAGAACCTGTTTCTATTACTTCTTGATATTCTTTAACATTTCTTTCCCAAAGGTGTTTAGGATAAATACGACCATTTCTGTTTTTCTCGCCTATTGTAGAAAAAATACCTTTAATTTTATATTTTTTTGAAGGTAGTCCTGTTGTTTCATTAATTGATTCTTCAACAGAAAAATTAGGCGATTCTAAATCATACATTAATTTCAATTTGAATCCTTAATAATTTGATTTCTTTATATTTATAGTAGTATTTATTTAAATTAAATATATATATCTGAATTTTATTAACTACTTAAAGTTTGTTTAAATTATTAAATTAATTATTTTATTTAAGGATTAATTAAGTAGTTAATAAATTTAGGATTACAATATATGAAAATTAAATTCAGAATTTATTTGATTCTATATTATAGAGATTTGATTAAAAATTTAAATTCATATGCAGATTTTATTAACTACTTAAATAAAACTTAAAAATTAAAACTAATTAAATAAATTCAGTTAGTATTAAGTAGTTAATAAAAATAGGATATGAATTCATTTTTAGTTTTTTGCTGTAAGCAAGATATTAAAAATTTAAATTTAATGTATTTCTTATAATAGAATTTATATAAAAATTTGATTTTGTATCTATATTTTATTAACTACTTAATCATTATTTAATATATAACTTCTTTATTACTAATTTAAGAT
>QWCW01000358.1_pt1 | contig 22736 bp, 19 predicted proteins | sample 1972691 | NCBI WGS metagenome assembly QWCW01 (sample SAMN09866698, study PRJNA288562) | Human oral metagenome isolate pre2_saliva, whole genome shotgun sequencing... | reverse complement strand
TGCGCAAACTGGGGAGTGCACATTCTCGGATCGCGCTTCGACGTAGTGCACTTCCATCAGCGGCCCTCCAAGGGCCATCCATTGCATTCGAAGGATCATCAACCCAGGGAAGACCAAGTTGGCGACATACACCAATAGTCTCAATACGTCGACATTTTATAATTGGTCGAATCCAGACGATCTCTCCCGCGTCATCACATGAGCTCATCGCTTTCAATGACCCGACTCCAGAGCCGCGCGCCAAACGCAAAAGCACGGTTTCAGCCTGATCATCCATCGTGTGCCCAAGGAAGACCGCAACGCGCCCTCCCAAAGATCTGGCATGGTCCACAAGAGCGCGCCGACGCGCATCGCGAGCCGAGGCCTCGGGGCCCCCTTCCGCCGCAAGCGTGACACTCACCCACTGGGCGCGAGCACCGAGCGAAGCCATGCGTTCACTCACCTCACGCGCCTCGGTATCCGATCCGGCTCGGATTCCGTGATCAACAGTCAAGGTGTGGGGAGTACAGCCCGCGCGCAGGCAGTGATCAATAATGACCGCCGCGAGCGCAGTTGAGTCTGCGCCACCGGATACGGCAATAAGAAGCGCATCGCAGTGCTGGATGGCCCACTGAACGTGCGGACGCACTTCCAGCGAGAGCTTACGTAGATCTCCCTTGGGATTAGCGGGAATTGTGATCACTGGAAGCTCGGCCACATCCGGTTGTTCAGAATTGATTCAAGACCGGGGCCGGTCAAGATCTGATGGACTTCATTTGCCATCTCACGGCGAAGCTGAGTAATTCCTGCGGGAGCCACTCCCCCGAGCAGACTGATCAGAGCCCCATCGACCATAAAATCTGCAGGCCCATGCGCGGTAATCCAATTGACCGAAGACAGATCCTTCGGAGTCAATGAATCCATAAAAACATCGATGATGCACTCACGAAGAAGCAGCTGACGGGTAAGCTCTTCGGCATCAATTGCATCAATCGGCGCGGCGGCGACAAGCTCGCGACAATACTCCCGATAAAAAGGCGTTCGCATGGACAGCCACGTGTCGACCCCCGCGCGCAAAGACACCCACTTTGCCCAATCTCCCAGATCGAACTTGGCGCGCACCCCCGCCTCTAAAACATTCGGGGCGACAAGATAGGCAGCAGCGCCGCTGGGCCCACTCACACTCAGGGAATGTTTTGCCAGCACTCCTAAAGCTGTGCACAGGGTGGCTGCGCTGGGAAGGCTGCGTGCGCGTACTCCCCATTCATCGGCGAAATCTGCCCACTGAATCATTGCGCTGCGACGCTCAATGATCGGCAGATCCACGTGCACGCCATCCTGCACATCAGAAGAGGAAAAGTTAGCGAAGCGAGTGATCAACGAAGGCAGACGTCCTGTAGCCCATTCTTGCCCGCGACGAAGACGCGAGACGATCGCCTGCGCCGATGAGGCTGAAGCCTGAGGTCCAGAAAACATGCCCATCGCGCTCAGGCGCGCGATCTGTGTGAGTGAGGGATACAACGGCATGTCTCTATGCTATCGAATTGCTCTGCGCTTGTATGCAGCCTTTTCGACTGAACTCACGGCTGAACCGGCACTGCTCAGCGAATGCTTGGCAGCACTCACATCTTCGCAATGGCGGTGACGAAATCATCCAGATAGCTGCGAGTTGAATATGCGCCGTCATTGGGAACTTTGTCGAAACCGACAATGAAAATCACCTGGTGTCCCTTCGAAGTCGACACCACACCGGCAAGTGAAGAGACCTCCGAAAGAGAGCCCGTCTTCGCTTGTGCATTGCCAGCCACGACCTCGTCATGCAAGCGATGTGCGAGGGTTCCCTGTACACCCGCCCAGGGCAGGTTTCGGACCACTCGTGGCGCAACGGGCTGCGAGGCCTCAAAACCCTGAGAAAGAATTGCCGCCAAGGTCTTTGGCGCAATCCGGTCATTTGAGGACAGGCCCGAGCAATCCTCCAGCGAGAGCTGATCCGTGGGAATTCCGCGATCTGCCAAGGTCTTTTCGAGATTCTTGACCGCACCATCGAATGTCACTTCAGAGCCTGCCTGGCGCGCCGCAAAGTGACAATACTGGTCTGCAAGAGTGTTATCTGAGTGGTAAAGCATCCAGCGAATCTGCTCATCAAGGCTTGCGGACTGAACGGATGCAATCCGGTTCGCACCCTGCGGGGCTGCGCCTCGGACGCCAAAATCAACGGAGATCCCCTGTTCACTGAGCTTCTGCGCGAAAACCTCCGCAACATTGGAGATTGAGTCGGGGTAGAACTCATTGGACTTCGGGTAGGTGCGGCCCGCGTCGATCGCATAGGGAGCAAGCTGGCCTTCGTAGCCGGCAACCTGCTGCTCGCTCCACGAGGCGGGGCGCTTGGTGTCGGCAAAAAGCGCGGGAGCCGCGTGAAGTTCGACGTGAGAAATTCCCTTAGAAGTCAAGGCATTTGCCGTGTCTTTCGCAAGGGTTTCAAGTCCTGCACGCCCACTGACATCAAGGGAGTTTGTGCCCTCACCTAAGAGAAGGTCGCCTTCCCCTTCGAGGTAGATGTCATCACCACTTTGCGCAACCGAGGTCGTCAGGTGCGCATTGGGGTCCAGGTGACTGAGAGCGGTATATGCCGTGAGGATCTTGGTGATCGAAGCCGGGGTGTGGGCACTTTCCGCATTACTTTGGAAGAGCGTCTGACCGTTGTTCGCATCAACGACGAGCGCCCACGCGTTCCAACCGCCTTCTTCGGCTGCCGAGGCCGCGGGAGCCCACGCCTCTTGGAGTTGTTGGGCGCTGGGAGCTTGACTATCCCTCTGCGACTGTGAAACATTCAATGTAGGAGCGGGCACAGCAGAGGCTGTGGGGGCTGCAGATGGCGCAGATGATTGAGAAAGTGTGAAGATGCCAGGTGCGATATCATGCACATCTGCCACAAAATAGGCTGCGATCAGCACCGCGGCGCTAGTAGCGCCTACAATCGCAGCAGTAGTCCCGCGTCGCATGTGGGGATTGTCCTTCCATCAATGGTCTAGGAACAACCCTAATGCTTCGAGGGGTAGTAATACGTAATCGACATCCACGTGGTGGATCAACGACTCAACCAGTCAGGAGAGGCTCTAATGGAATTCGACGTGACCATCGAGATTCCTAAGGGAAACCGAAACAAGTACGAGATCGACCACGAAACGGGACGCATCCGTTTGGATCGTATGCTCTTCACCTCGACTCGCTATCCCGATGACTACGGCTTCATCGACGATACCTTGGGCGAAGACGGCGACCCCTTGGATGCACTGGTTCTGCTTGAAGAACCGACCTTCCCGGGCTGCGTGATCCGCTGCCGCGCACTGGGCATGTTCCGCATGCGCGACGAAAAGGGCGGTGACGATAAGGTCCTGTGCGTTCCCGCATCCGACCAGCGTGCAGCATGGCGTACCGAGATCGAAGACGTCTCAGAGTTCCACCGTCTTGAAATCCAGCACTTCTTCGAGGTCTACAAGGACCTGGAACCCGGCAAGAGCGTTGAGGGCGCACACTGGGTTGGACGCGAAGAGGCCGAGGAAGAAATTCGTCGCTCCTACCAGCGCGCAGAAGAGCACGGTTTCAACGCGCACTGATCGCTCAAACACTTATTAACAGGATCGGGCTGGTGTTCTCACGAACACCAGCCCTTTTCCTGTTCTTGTTCTTATCCTTGTTTGCAAAAAGACACACGAAGTCGGCAAATGACACAAGCCATAACCCATGATATTTAGCGATTTCATGTGGCTTTTCTGAGATAACGAACGGGAGCAGCTGAGCCATCAGCGCTACTCACACCAAGCAGCCAAGACTTATCCATAGGGTGTACACACAATCGGCGTTTTCCACAGATTTTTCCAAAGCTCGCACGTTTGGACGCCGCTATTAAACACTGAATAGATGAACGAAGAAGAGACAGAAGGGAGCGTGCTCTCCCGATCGACACGAGAAGTTCATTTAGCACCAATAGACGGAAGCTCTCACTCACAAGTCAGGGTGAAACGCGGATTTATGCTGACTATTTCGTCGGGATTACCTCGATGGGAAGTTAATCAATACATTGATCGTGCACGTATTGCTTCTCTCGCACAATCACGAGATCCGCGGATTGTATTCGTTGGAACCAGCTCGCTTTGTGTCCAGGGAGTTCCACTGTGGTCAGCAAACCATGACATCACCTTTTGGTGTCCTCAGCCCTATCCAAATTCCACTCTCCCATCGGTGCGCTACTCAGGTTTCACCATTCCACCTGTGAAGGTGAGGAAACTGCGCAGACCTCCGCTGACAGATCACCGGTTAACAGAGAATGGTGTTCAAGTAGAAGACAAATTGGATGCAGCTCTTCGTCTTGCGATGGGGTCGCAACACTTTGAGGCTTTTGTCGCCATGTGCATGACACTGCACACCGAATCTAATTTTTCGCTACAGCGCATCGGGGACTCAAGGAAGCGTGAAAACAACCTACGCGAGGAACTTACTCGACGATTGTCTATTGCTCAGGAAAACGGCTGGAAATATGGAATCTCTACCGCGAAGCTCATTGTGAAGAACGCAGATGCAGGATGCGACAACCCCGCCGAAGCAGCAATGCTCTACGCGATTCGAAGCATCTACAGCGGTCCTGTGCTGACTCAGATCGAAATTAATGGCAGTACAGGGAGGTATTTCATTGATTTCACTCTTCCAGAGAAAGACATCGCGATCGAATTCGATGGGATGAGCAAACTGGGAAGTACGAATGAAGACCTCTACCACGAAAAACAACGGTGGATTCGTCGAGAACAGGACCTGCGCGACTGCGGATGGAATGTCATTCGATACTCGTGGGAGCAGCTAAAGAACCTGCCTCGTCTTCAGATCGATCTTGCCCAACGACTTGACTTGCTCGAGGCCATACCAACGACTTCTAGCCAGCTGTGGGACAAGGGGTATATCGATTGAGTATCCAGTGTCTTTCACCAACTTCGTGTGGCAGCGGAGAACGAACGCCCTGTTGAGAAAGCGGCGAGAGCATCACGAGCAGCACCCCAACTACCTCCACATGAAAGCTCTGCGCTCACCCAACCTCCACACGTTGTCGCCAAATGTCACAGGTTATAACGCATGACATTCACCAACTTCGTGTGCAATTAGAGGAGAGGCATGCCAGGATCATGTGGCATTTAGGGATGAGCTGGCGGCACCTGACACCACATAAGCGCAACCCGAACAACCACAGCAAGCGCGAAGCGCCCGCTTCACTTGTGCAACAAGTGCCTTACTTGTGCAGCAAGTGCCTTACTTGCGCATCAAGCCCTTTACTTGCGCATCAAGCCTTTTACTTGTGCGGCAAGCCCTTCGATTCAAGCCACTTCGACGCAATCGCGGAGGCAGACTGAGCCTCGACAGTTGACTGGCGGTTCATCTCAATCAAGTCCTTGGCGTCCATAGCTGCACTGACCTTGTTGATAACAGCGGCTGCATCCTGGTTGATCTTCGTGGAAACAACTGGCACAACGTGCGATGCCAAGAAGAGGCCCTTCGGATCCTTGAGGACCGTCAGGCTTCCGTCTGCAAGCACGGGGTCAGAAGAGTAGATGTTCGCCAGCTGAATCGAGCCATCGTTCAACGCCTTTACCGTCAACGGTCCGCCCGAGTCTTCGATCGGCGTAAAACCAACCTTCACACCGTATTCCGATTCCAGTCCCTTCGGCCCATACGGACGCGTCGCAAGCTCAGAGTTGCCACCAAGAGTGATCTGTCCAGCGTTCGCCAGGTCACCAATTGAATTGAGAGAGTGCTCGGAAGCGAAAGCAGTGGTGACAACATAGGAGTCTTGGTCGGTTGCGGGGGCTTCGTCCAATACGCGCAACCCCTTGGGCAGCGCTCCGCCCAGCGCCTGGTAAACCTCAGCATCCGTACGAGCACTCGCGTCTTTATCGAAGTACTGGAGCAAGTTGCCCGTGTACTCCGGGAAAACATCGATCGAACCGGATTCCAACTCGGGCATGTAGACCTCGCGCTGACCGATGCGCAGCTGACGCTCGACCGTGAAACCTGATCCTTCGAGCGCCTGGGCATAGACCTCGGCCAGGATTTCATTTGAGTAGTAGTCCTGGGAGCCAACCACGATCTTTGACGAGGCCGCGCTTTCCTTCGCTTGTTCGCCACCTTCCAGGGACTTCCCTGTGCTGCATGCGGTGAGTGCAACGGCAGTGAATGCCGCTACTGCGGCGGCGAGAACAGAGCGTTTCATTATCTCTCCTTTGGTTTTGTCGGCTGAGTGTAGAAAAGCCTGTAAGCGTATGCGATGAAGTTATAGAGTTTGTAAATCCGAATGGGTTCTGGAGCGCAGAAGACGCGTGAGCCCTGCAAGTATGGCGTCGGTAATGAGTGCCAGCGCAACAACAACGATGGCGCCTCCGATCATCTGTCCATAATCGCGCGTCTTCAACCCCGTGTAGAGGAAACGTCCCAAGCCAAGATCCGCCGTGTATGCAGCTAGTGTGGCCGTTGCGATCACCTGGAGTACCGCTGAGCGCACACCCGCAAGAATCAGTGGTGCGCCGGCTGGGATCTCTAGCTGCGTGAGGATCTGACCTTCAGTCAGGCCAATCGCTCGCGCTGCATCGGATGATCCTTGAGAAGAGATCACACCGGAATATGCACCTGCGATAATCGGCGGGATTGCAAGTGCAACCAGAGCAATCAAGGGGGCTTGCCAACCGATTCCAAGCCACAAACCAACCAGGGTGAGAAGGCCAAGAGTAGGCACCGCACGCGCGGCACCGGTCCCGATCATGACGAGGTTCTTCCAACGGCCGGTGTGCCCGATATACAGTCCGATTGGCAATGCGATGAGTGTCGAAATAGAAACAACAGCTGCAACGAAGACGATGTGCTGCCCCACTCGTTCAAGGATCCCGGATGGCCCTAGCCAATTGTGTCCATCCGCCAGCCATTGAAAGGCTTCAAATAGGAGGTTCATTACTTTCGCCTCCACGGTGTCATTAGCGCACCTATGCCCACTGCAAGTGCATCCAGAAGCAGAGCCAAGGCAATCGTCATCACCAGCCCAGCCAAGACTTCAACGGTCAGACCGCGCTGGAAGCCATCGGTAAACAAAGTTCCCAGCGAACGCACACCAATGAACGCACCAATCGTTACCAAAGCAACTGTCGAGGTAATGACCACTCGTGTCCCAGAAACGATCACGGGAACAGCCAAAGGAAGCTCAACCGTGCAGAATCGGCGGAAACGCGACATTCCCAGCGCATCGGCGGACTCGAGGACGTCGGCAGGAACAGCGGCGAAAGCCTCGGCGCATTGACGGATCAGCACGGCGATTCCGTAAATCGTTAGCACAACAACCATGTTGACCCGCGAGCGAAGAGCAATCCCTGACAGAACCGGAATAACAATCAGGAGGGGCAACGAAGGCACCGCGTAAAGAACAGTCAGGAAAGAGAGAACTACGCCCCCGACGCCTTTTGAACGCTGCGCCCACGCCCCTATGGGAACTGCAATCAGCACCGAGGCAATAATCGCGGGCACCGCGATGGTGAGATGGGTGAGGGTGAGCTCACCGATGAGTGCCCAGGAACCGGAGAGCCAATTCACGCGCGCTCCCCCTGCGCGTCATTTGCCGAGGGCGTAACGGGTTTGCCCGCTTGAGATCCGTCAGGTGTGCCCTCCAAAATTCGTTCACGCTCGCTGATTGCGGAGGTTCCAAGGAACTCGCGAACAAAGTCATTGGCCGGGTTCAGGAGAAGATCGCGCGGAGTACCTTCTTGGGCAATCTGAGCCCCCTCGCGAAGGAGGACAATGCGGTCACCCAGCAAGATGGCCTCGTCAATGTCGTGGGTGACGAAGAGGATCGTGGTGCCCAAGGACTTTTGAATACGACGAAGCTGGCGCTGGAGGTCAGCGCGGACCAGAGGGTCCAGGGCGCCGAAGGGTTCATCCATGAGGAGGATGTCGGCACGGTTTGCCAAGGCTCGCGCAACGCCAACGCGTTGACGCTGGCCGCCGGAAAGCTGCGCGGGATAGCGCTTTGCCATTGAAGGATCGAGGCCGACGAGTTCCATAAGTTTGAGAGCATCGGCACGCGCACTTGCCTTTGAGACACCTTCGAGAACTGGAACGGTCGCAATATTGTCAACGATAGTTCGGTGCGGGAAGAGGCCCCCGTCTTGAAGGACGTAGCCGATCGAGCGGCGAAGGGCGACAGGATCTTCATGCGCGACATCGCGGCCACGGACTGTAACAGTTCCGGAGGTGGGAGTGACCATGCGGTTCACCATCCGCATGAGTGTCGTCTTACCGCAGCCTGAAGTCCCTAGGAACACTGTTGTTGTGTGCGGGGCAATCGTTAAAGAGAAATCTTCAACCGCTTTCGTATCGGGTGAATATGTTTTCGACACGTGGTCGAAGGTGATCATGGCATTCCTCTTTGCAATGACGAAACGCTTGTGCGTCGTTGCCAATTTGTGGCGTCACCAGAGAAAACGACCATTCACGGGCACTTATTTCTTTTTTTCCCTAAGTTGAGCCAACTCACAAACGCATATGTCGCCTTCAACATAAACATCTCAGCTCTTCGGCTTAGAACAACTCAGCAAAGGCAGATATAACGAGGCCCGGGCGTCTTCCCCAAACGCCCGGGCCTGTTGCACAGCCACCTCCACACGTTGTCGCCAAATGTCACAGGCTATAACGCATGACATTCACCGACTTCGTGTGACAAATCAGAGGACCGGAGAGCAGAGCCGAAGCCCGCCCCGCGACTCACGCCGTCACACCACGCGCACTGCGTAGGGCAGAACCGCGCTCCATCCGTAGATCGAGGTGATTCGAACCGGAACACCAAAGGTCGGTGCCTCGATGATCTGATTGTTGCCCAAGTAGATCGCAACGTGGTCGATGTTGCCACCGTCCCAGTTCCAGAAAATCAGATCGCCGGGTTGAGCTTGGCTGACCGGCACGCGAGTGCCTTCCGAGTACTGTGCCTGCGACCAGTGGGTCAGGTAGATACCCTGTGAACGGTAAGCCATGGTGACCAAACCGGAGCAATCATAGCCGGGGCCTTCGCCCGCCCACACGTATTGTGCGCCGAGCTTGCTCTTCGCCCAAGCAATGGCACCTGCAGCGGCATCGGAATTACCGCCGCCACCGCCGCCCCACGATGGAGTGTCATCATCGTCGTCATAGCTGGCTGCGGGGGCAGGAGCCGGCGTGTACGAGTTTTGCTGTTCACGAGCGCGACGTGCGGCTTCGGCAGCTGCCTGCTGACGTGCAGCCTCTGCTGCGGCAGCCTGGCGTGCAGCTTCCGCAGCTGCTGCCTGACGCTGCGCCTCAAGCTCGGCCTCGCGCTGATTAATCAGCTCAACGGTTGTGTTCTGCTTGCGCGCAAGCTCCGCAACCAGAGCATCACGGCGAGCAGCAGTCATGGCCTGCGCGTTACTTGCGTTGTTTGCAGCGCTCTGAGCTGCGGCAGAACGAGTTTCAACCTGTGCGGTTGCCTCTGCCTGCTTGGCCTGTGCCTGGATCGCAGCGTCGTTCATGACGTTTGCGACCTGCTCAAGCGCGGCAACCTTTTGCATTTTGACGTTTGCCGAGGCCGAGAAGGAGTTGAGCGTAGCCTGCTTGGTTTCAACCGTGCGCAGTCCGTCGGCGGAAAGGTAGGGGGCGATGGAGTCAAGGGATGAACCGCCATCGCGGTATGCCGTCTGTGCGATCGAGGCGATCTCTTGCTTGCCTGCCTCGTAATCAGCCTTCGCTTTATCAGCATCCGCCTGCGCTTGACGCGCGGTCTGGGTCGCCTGTTCAAGCGAGTAGCGGGCACCGTTCAGTTCTTCCGCAGCACTCATGGCCTTCTGAAGTGCGACTTCAGCTTCGCTCTTCACGCTTGCAAGTTCTACTTCGATCTGAGCGACCGACATCTTTGCCGCATTTTCGGCTTCGCGGGCTCGTGCGATCTCTTCGTCACTGGGAGCTGCAAGAGCGATACCGGGAGTTGCTGCAGCGAGTGATGCAAATAGCGCGGTCACGCTGATTGCGCGAATACCGCGGCGCTTTGTCTCACGTCTCACTGGTCCACCTGTCGTTGTACGCCGGGATAAGGGCGTGCGTCGTCATATACAGCATTCGAGAGTAGTTCACTTAGGCAACATTCGCAACAACGTTTAACCGAAGCCACATAAATCACGATCGCAACATTTGTAACACTTGCCCCAAATAACGATATCTTTCACGCGAAAATCCACATAAAATCAATGCAGATCCCAAACACAGGAGTGAGTACAGTGGACGAAACCGAGCTCCCCGAATCCCCAAGCAGCACCGATGGCTTTAACGGCCTCGTCGACGAGGCTGTGCTGGCCCCCTGGGGAGAAGAAGGCCCAGCCCCCATTGACCAATGGCGGCTCGACATCCTGGGCGAGGGTTACGCATCACGCACCATCCCCCTCATGGATGATGACGCAGGACCTGTTGTTGCAACTTTGGTTCGCTACCAGGGTCACGCGGCGTCTTCCCAATCTCCTCGTTTCATTACCCTGTACATACACGGCCGTAATGACTATTTCTTCCAGCGCGAGTTGGCTCAAAATATTGCCGAATGTGAAGGGGCCTTCTACGCGATCGACCTACGTCGGTACGGCCGTTCACTACGCCCTGGCCAGCGCATGGGATTCATTTCGAACCTCAGTCTGTACGATGAGGAACTCGGGGAAGCTCTGGATCTGATCCGCAATGATTACCCCGATCTTCCACTTGTTCTTATGGGTCACTCAACGGGTGGATTGCTTGCAACACTGTGGGCAAATCGCCATCCCGGTGCAATCGACGGCCTCATCTTGAATTCTGCGTGGCTTGAAATGCAGACAATGGCTTCCATGCGTTCAACCATGGCGCCGATTCTTGAACGCATCGCCTCTCGAAATCCGATGTGGGCAGTTCCGGGAGGGGGTAGCGGTCCAGATAACTACGCACGTTCGCTTCACGAGGGGTGGAATTCACTGGAAGCACCCCTACCGGAGTCTCTCGAACCCTACGCGGATGACCCCGCTGTCCAGGGATGGGATTATGCGCTGGAGTGGAAGCGTCCCGGCTCCTACCCCGTTTACGCGGCCTGGCTCGAGGCAATCCTTGAAGGTCACGACAGCGTTGCAACTTCGGTGAAGTTGGATATTCCCGTGCTTTCGATGATGTCGACGTCTAGCTTCTTCAGCGAAGAATTCACGCCACAAACTTTTTCAAGTGATGTCGTCTTAGATCGCGAGGTCATCTTGGAGCGCTCATCCCGCTTAGGACCGCTGGTTACCATCGCCAGTTTCCCGGGCAAGCATGACCTGTTGCTCTCTGACCCTCAGGTGCGCGCGCGGGTCTACGAAACAATGAATCGCTGGATTAAGGCCTTTATCTAATCGCGTGAGTACTCGCGAATGATTTCGCGGTTGACCTCTGCCAGGGATTCACCCAAGGTCGGGCCTTCTTCCCCACCCAGGTGCCACAGCGTCCAACCGTTACCGGAAACACCAAAGTAGGAAAGCGCATCCTGAGGGTTATCCCAGCTCTCCTCGCCGGAGCGGAAGAGGCCATCGGCCGTGAACTCACACTCTGCCTCAGGCACGTCAACGATAATTGCGGGAACATCCTCGGCAATAATCTGCCCAAGGACACGCAGGGCAGCCGCATCACGCGAGAGGACAGGGATCCCAGCCTCACGAGCAGCGCGGACCTCTTCGCTTTCCTCTTCTTCTAATTCACCATCGCCGTCTTCCATCTCGACTGGAGCGGCATGATGATGCGCATCGTTTCCTTCGAAGGCGTGTTCAGTTTCCGTTTCAGGAGCTTCCGGTTCTAGGGCCTCAGCGTCGGCGACCTGTTGAACGAACTCTTCATCCTCGGGAAGGTAGTCGTCCTCTTCGGGAACCAAGGCCTCGGCCTCGGTGGCCGGTTCGGGGGAAACAAAGTCAACGCCCGCGGAGGACTCAATGGTCACGGGAGCGACCACCTCGCGAATTGACGAGGCGATCGCGGGGACGTCGTCGGAGCGCCCGACCAGCAGGTGGGGGGCGTGTGCGTAGGTGCGCGGGCCCACAGCGTGAACTTCAAGGAAAGAACGCCCATTGCTCATCTCACGCAGGCTCATTTCATGAACCTCAACACCGGAGGCAGCCAGGACTTCGAGCGCTGGACGAACTGCGGGATCAATGCGGCCAACAACCATGACCAGACGCGGCCCCGCACCGGGCGAAGGCGGCATGGAATCGCGGAACTGAATCCACCCGGACTTAAAAGCTGCGACGCCTCCGGGATATTCGCGAGCCAGATCCGACCACGACAGCGCGGCAGTTCCAGCAAGGCGCGAAAGGGACTGAATCAGCGTATCTGAGTCAAGGAAATCAAGAATCTCGACCGAAACAACTTGACCCGAAGGATCAAGGGCAGTCAATCGAGGAGCTTCGTCTTCTGCGGAGCCGTCGACAAAGGCCGAACCTTCAAAGGGAGAAATATCTCGCCAGGTGATGGGGAAAAGTGGGCGCGAAACGATCTCGAGCACCTGATTACATACGGCATCAACGATTTCGGGGGTCAAACCGTCGGATACTGAGCGGCCGAATTGGGCAGGGATCAAACGCCCCTCGTCGAATTCAAAGAGAGCCATGAAGCTTCCAACCCCTCGCGCTGATGCTAGATGTGTTGATGAATGGTAGATGCGATCTGGTCTTATTGTTCCACAATCACGCCGAGGCGTGGACGAAGACGGGCCGGAGAAGTTGAGAGTGATGACGGGGAAGCAAGGGCTTGAGGCATGTAAAAGGCGGGTCCTCATCGTCTAGGTCCGGTACCGAAGTACCTGGGACGATGAGGACCCGCCTCAGTCAGTTCAGCCTCGAGAGGCTAACTGGTTTGGATTCAGTGGAGAGTATCCGTGAAAGGATCACTCAACCTCAGCGCTCAGAGCCTTCTTACGACGGTTCGAGAACACCAGTGCGTAGGCGCAAGCAGCACCAACGACTGCCACACAGAGCGTGATCAGGAAGATGATGCGGTAGCCATCGTAGGGGTTGGCCTCGTGGGCGGTGATGATTCCAGCGGTGGTCGGGTTGCCCCAAAGGATGGAAGCGTAGACCAGGAAGGAACCGACCGACATTGCGGAGCCGTTGATTTCCTCGGGCAGGTGCAGCTCGGCGATAGGAGCAAGCAGCACGGACTTACCAAGGAAGACACCGAATGCCATGACGACCAGCAGGATCATTGCAGGCCACATCATCGAGTCGGATGCGGGCAGCAGGTAGACCAGGCCAACGCCGATGGCGATAACGGTCAGAGCGACTGCAACCATGGTGGTCGAGGACTTGAAGACGTAGTCAGCGAGCATCCCTGCAACCAAGCCGGCGATGATGCCAACGAAACCGGTCGAGAAGATACCGAATGCACCGGAGGCAGCGTCAGATGCGTGGAAGACCAGCTTCAGGTAAGGAGCCGAGGAGTAGATCAGGTTGACGTAGCACCAGTAAACACACATGCCGGCGATACCTGCGAACCAAACACCGGGCTGTGCCAGAACCTTGAGCAGACCCATGAGAGCTGCGGTGTTCTTGGTGTGGCCTTCGGACTCGGCAACAGCGTTGGCGGGAACGAAGCGCAGGATGGCGATGATGTTCGGGATCAGTAGCAGCGAGTAAGCAAGACCGAAGCCGATCATGATGCCGTTTGCGTGGGTCGGGAAAATGGCCATGCAGCCGATGATGATGAGGTTCATGCAGAACTCAACGCCACGACGGATCGACTCGAGGAGGCCCATTGCGAGGCCACGGCCCTTGGAGTCAGAGTCAGATGCCATGAAGGCAACGCCGTTGACGACGGCGGGCCAACCGATGGCGTCCCAAATTGCCCACGTAATTGCAATGCCAACAAGCATCTTGATGTTCAGGTGGTAGCCCAAGACCGGGGAGAGCCACAGGAACAGGAAGGTCAGCAGTCGCCACGAGGCGAAGCAGATCAGAATGTTACGGATGGGGAAACGGTTGTTCACCCAGCCGGCGGGCACGTACATGAACATGGCGATGCCGAGCCAGCCCATGATGGTACCGAAGTCGGCGACCGTGATGCCAAGAGCATTGGTCACGGGGATCAGCAGAGATCCCTTGAACGCCTCGAAGGAGACGTAGACCAGCTGGCCGGTCAGCACGACAGTGAGGAAGCCGCCGATGCGGCCCTTCTGCAAGAACTTAGGAAGGCGCGACTTTGTGCCTACTGAGGTTTCAGACATGTTGTTGAATTTACCTTTCGAGATTCACTCACTGAAGATGGGCAAAAGAGTCCGCAACATCGGTGAAGACACCGGTTGCGCCCCAATTGAAGAGCTCATGTGCTCGGTCAATCGAGTTCACGGTCCACACGTTGACACCGAAGCCTGCCTCACGGAAGGCCTCAACCTTGGACTTGGTCAGACCGCGGTCCTCGGGGTGAATGTATGACGCGCCAACCAGCTCGAGCATGGACTTCCAGTCGTCGTAGAGAGCACAAGTCTCGTACAGGCAGCCCACTTCGTACTGAGGTGCGCGTTCCTTAATCTTCGCCAGCAACACGTGATTAAAGGAGGAGAAGAAAACCTCTCGTTCGGGGTCGAGTCCAGTCAGCGCATCAAGAATCGAATCAATGAGACGCATGGACATGGCGCCACCGGCCTCGTTCGACTTGATCTCGATGTTGGCATTCAGTCCACGGCGGTTGAGGAGCTCGATCAGCTGCTCAAGGGTGGGCAGGGGCTGTCCGGCGAATTCCGGAGAGAACCACGAACCGGCATCGATCGATGCCAGATCTGCCTTCTCGAGGCCGTAGTACGACCCGCTGCGATTGGTCGTACGATCAAGCGACGTGTCGTGGATGACGATTGGCGTACCGTCACCAAGGATGTCGACGTCAGTCTCAATCCAGGTGAGACCAGCATCTGCAGTCTTTTCAAAAGCTGCAAGGCTGTTCTCGGGTGCGACACGGTTCAAACCGCGGTGTGCAAAAATGCGACGTTCCATAGAAGTTCACTGACTTCCTTGTCGAGGATGGACAAAACCTAAAGATCAGGGACTAATAGTCTCCGATCTCCGCTGTTAATTATGTGACTGGTATGTTCGAGTTTCATGCTTATAAATGTGTTCCCGCACACAAATTTGCATATCCGCTCAACGCGAACATCGATAACTAAACGATGTTTAAGCAGGTCAGAAGGTCTTACATAGAAATTGCGCAGGATTTACCCAGCATTATGCACTTATGTGCAGTGGCATCTGCACCTATGTGCGGATGCATAGTTGTAGTATTCGCCCACTATAGAGAAGCAGACAACTCGTCAGGTCCTATTTTTCAATTAAAAGTTTGGAACAGGTGCCGTGATAGCACCCTAAATCCAGCAGAACAAATACTGTTCAAGCACCAATTTCCACCCTCAGCAAGGTAACAGCTAGCACAAATTTCACATTGTTAGGATGAAGGCATGGCCTTGCTGTTCATACTGCTCATTTTCGCGATCATCATCGCCTTCCTCTTTTTCTACATGCGATTACTGCTGTGGATGCTCTTCTCCCCCGACTACGTACTTGCCATAGGGCTTACCGGCATTTTCACGATGGACCATATGGCATGGCTGACATCCTCAGAAACGGCCCACTTCATTTGGGCTGTTGTTGCAATGGTTATTGTCGGAGTCGCCTATCACAAGCTCAATAACCTGCTGTACTCGGCCTCTCGACGCATCTATGCGATTGTCAGTTTCCCGATCGTGGTTATATCTAGCCTGATCCTCATGCTGACTGTTGTTCTGATGTTCTTGGAAGAATTCGCACCCAATCTTGCAGATAATCCAACCATCAAACACGCTATCTATATTGTGCTTGCCCTGATCATTGCCGTTTATGCATGGCGCAAGCGACAAACAACTATGGCTCAGCTGCACTCCCCTACCAATATCGTGCTGACCAACGGCAATGTGATGGTGGTGGAGAGCAGCAGCTCCACGCCCACGCCGCCCTATACCTCGCCCTATACACCGCCCGTGTCACCGTATTCGCCCCCAGCGACTCCACCTACGCCGGCGCCTGGTGCTTTCCCGCCGCCACCCGGTAAGGGCGGATTTAAGAATTACTGACGCTCGGGCGATCTCTTGGCTCCATAGGGTGTCATAAAAATTCGCCGCAAGTGCCCTGGAAACGCAAGTGCCTAGAAACGCAAGAAGTGCCTAGAAACGCAAGTGCCTAGAAACGCAAGTGCCTAGAAACGCAAGTGCCTAGAAACGCAAGTGCCTAGAAACGCAAGTGCCTAGAAACGCAAGGTGCCCCGCCAGCCGAAGCTGGCGGGGCACCTTGCGCTATATCAGCGCTAGACGGTCCTTGCAGACGCTCACGCAGTCATATCCGCGTGATCCTCGACGGCTGCACGGCCGGCTTCCAGACGTGCGACAGGCACGCGGAAGGGCGAGCAGGACACGTAGTTGAGTCCGACCTTGTGGAAGAAGTGGATCGATGCGGGATCGCCACCGTGTTCACCACAGACACCGAGCTTGATGTCCGGCTTGGTGGAACGTGCGCGACGCACGCCCTCGGCCACAACCGTGCCGACGCCGTGAACATCGATCGACTCAAAGGGAGAGACACCAAAGATGCCGCCCTCGATGTACTGCGGGAAGAACACACCCTCAACGTCATCACGCGAGAAGCCCCACACGGTCTGAGTCAGGTCGTTCGTACCGAAGCTGAAGAAGTCGGCTTCCTCAGCCAGGTCCTCGGCGGTCATGGCCGCACGCGGCAGCTCGATCATCGCACCGATGGTGACGCCGGAGAGGTCAACGCCCTTGTCAGCAGCAACCGCAGCGATAATGCCTTCGCCTTCCTCGCGGATCAGCTGAAGCTCACGCACGGAGCCAACCAGCGGAACCATGATTTCGGGGCGCGGATCCTTGCCACGGGCAACCAGCTCAGCAGCGGCCTCGCACAGTGCGCGCATCTGCAGGGCGAAGAGGCCGGGCAGGTAGATGCCCAGACGCACGCCACGCAGGCCCAGCATGGGGTTCTGCTCGTGGAAGCGACGCACGGTGACCAGCATTTCCTCGTCCGCGGGATCAACGGTGCCAGCGGCCTTGGCGAGTGCAACCTTGACCTCGAGCTCGGTGAGCTGGGGTAGGAACTCGTGCAGCGGCGGGTCGATCAAACGCACGGTCATCGACTTACCGTCCATGACCTCGAGCATTGCCAGGAAGTCTTCCTTCTGCAGCTTCTCCAGGGCATCGAATGCTTCCTGACGCTCAGCGGAGCCTTCTTCGGACAGGATGACGCGCTCAACCAGCGGACGACGCGAGCCCAGGAACATGTGCTCGGTACGGCACAGGCCGATGCCCTGTGCACCAAACTCCAGTGCGCGCTGCGAGTCCTCGGGGGTGTCGGCGTTGGCGCGCACCTGCAGGCGACGAACCTCGTCGGCGTGGGTAAGGATGCGGTGGACGGCCTCGATCAGTTCGGAGGTACCGGGATCGCCAGCTGCTGCAGCCAAGCCAGCTTCGAGGCCGTGGCTCAGGTAGGTGGTCACCGGGGAGTCGGTCACGGGGACCTCACCCAGGAAGATCTCACCGGTCTGGCCATCGATTGCGATGGTGTCTTCGCCGGTCAGGACGCGTCCTGCGACGGGTCGGGGTTGGTTTCGCGGCGGACCAGCACGCACTTGACGCCTGCTGCTGCCGAGGCCTCGGCCTGAGCGTTGTTGAAGACGATGCGGCCAACGGCTGCGCCCGGGGAGGCGGCCATACCGCGAGCGATGAGTTCCTTGGAAGCAGAAGAGTCGAACTGCGGGAACATCAGCTGGGTGAGCTGGTCACCGGTCACGCGGCCCAGGGCCTCGTCGCGGGTGATGAGCTTTTCGTCGACCAGCTGGACAGCAACGCGGAAAGCAGCGGCAGCGGTGCGCTTGCCGACGCGGGTCTGCAGCATCCACAGCTTGCCGCGCTCGATGGTGAATTCGATGTCGCACAGGTCGCGGTAGTGGGTTTCGAGCTTGTGCATGATTCCGCGCAGCTCGTCGTAGACCGGCTTGTTGATCTTCTCAAGGTCGGCCAGGGACAGGGTGTTGCGGATACCTGCAACGACGTCTTCGCCCTGAGCGTTCTCAAGGTAGTCGCCGTACACACCGGAGTGGCCGGTGGAGGGGTCACGGGTGAAGCACACGCCGGTGCCGGAGTTTTCGCCCATGTTGCCAAAGACCATGGTGCAGATGTTGACTGCGGTGCCCAGGTCGTGGGGGATGCGCTCACGGCGACGGTAGATGCGGGCACGCTCAGTGTTCCAGGAACGGAAAACGGCCTCGATAGCCATGTCCATCTGGGTGCGAGGATCCTGCGGGAATTCTTCACCGGTCTGCTCGTAGACGATGGTCTTAAAGATATCGACCAGGCCCTTGAGGTCCTCGGCGGTGAGCTCGGTATCGCCCTTGACGCCGCGTTCCTTCTTCATGTTCTCCAGAGCGTCAGAGAAGAGATCGCCTTCGATATCCAGAACGGTCTTGCCGAACATCTGGACCAGTCGACGGTAGGAGTCCCATGCGAAACGCTCGTTGCCACTGACAGCAGCAAGACCGTGGACGGATTCGTCGTTGAGGCCGATGTTGAGGACGGTTTCCATCATGCCGGGCATGGAGAACTTTGCGCCCGAACGAACCGAGACAAGCAGCGGATCCTTGGGATCACCCAGCTTGCGACCCATTTCTTCTTCGACTTTGCGAAGTGCGACGGTCACTTCAGTATCAAGACTTTCAGGGGCCTTGCCGTCGTGCAGGTAGACGCGGCACGCTTCGGTGGTAATTGTGAATCCGGGAGGAACAGGCAGACCGAGCTTCGTCATCTCTGCCAGGTTCGCACCCTTACCTCCGAGCAAGTCTTTCATTGACTTGTCGCCCTCGGAGAAGTCGTATACATACTTGACCATCTGGTCCCTCAACTTCCGTTGTTTTTTGGGGGGGTACCCGTCATCGGGACCCTGTGTATTGACATACTAACCAATGGAAAAGTACCGGCCAAATGATGCGGGCCACGCCGCGAAATTACGCGGGTGGCCCGTTCACCATATGGTCACTGTTTTATCGAACAATAAATTCGACCAGGACGTTTTCTCCCAGATCAATAACGTCGCCATCGCTCAGTGGCACGGTAACGCGCGGAGGAACTTCCTGAACATTGCCATTCGAGCTGCGCAACAGGGTTCCGTTCGCGCTTCCCAGATCCATCAGCATCCAAGAACCAAAACCGCTGGGAATGACAGCTGCATGCGAACGCGAGATCTCGTTTGCCGGACTGGGCACACGCATGACGGTTGCCGAGGGGCGTCCCGTCAGAACGCGAGCATTGGGGTCGCGTCCCAAGATGACGTCGTGAGTGAGTTCAACGGGAGCAGCGCCTGCATAAACCAGGTAGCCGGCCTGCGCGTGCTGCGAGTCATCACTCACGCGTCGCAACACCGTTGCGCCACTATCGGAGTTATCGACTTCAAAAGCAGGGGCAGTACCTGCTACCGGAGTATCCTCAGCCGAGGTTTCCGCAGCCGGGGTCTCCACATACGCCGGGGCTTCTTCGATTTGCGAGGCCGTAGCGACCTCTTCAGCTTCGGGCTGGCTTTCCTGCTCGATCGGTTCTTGCGAGACCTGTGCCTCTACCTCTGCGGGTTCATCGGCGGGAACCTCGATGGAAACTTCTTCTTCAACGAAAGCACTGGGCTCAGCGTTCTGTTCGCCTGAGGGAGCGTCCAATTCAACGCTAGCCTGCGGCTCAACGTTGTCCTGCGGCGCATCTTGCGAAGCTGCCTGCTGCATTGCCGCAAAGGCCTCAGAGGTGATGGTTTCTTCCAAGGCCTCGAGGCTGGTGTAAACGGGAGCGGCGGTCGGCGTCACTGCTGCCTGAGCGGCGGCAACTTGAGCGCCTGCAGCATAAATATCGGGAGTTTCTTCGGATGCGCTTGCTTCCGCCTCTGGCTCGGGTGCCCACAAATACTTCGGCGCGGGCTCTTCAGTGGCCTGAGGCTCTGCGGCTTCCTCCTGGGGCTGGGGTTCTTCCTCAAGCACTCCCCACACAGTGTGCGAGGCCTCGGGCTCAGGCGCGGATTCTTCAGCGGAGGGGGCATCCTCAGCGTATTGTTCTTGAACCTGAGCGGGCTTCTCTTCTTCCACCAGCGCGGGGGTCGAAGGAAGTTCGGGCTCTACGGGGTAGCCGATGCGGACCTGGGAGGCCTCGGCCTCAGAGGTCGCGAAGTGTGCCCACGGCTGCGCGTCATCGAACTCGCTCAATGTGATATCCATGAGCGTCCACTCGCCGGGAACAAATTCCCACATCGACAGCGGGCCACCCCAGGTGAAGGGGGTGTCATAGCCGGGAGCAATGGCGCGAACATTCGCACTGCCGCCCAAGGATAGAAGTGGAACGGGGCCGCGCAGGTCCATATGCGCGAAAGGCAAACCGCTGGCTGCAGCGGAATTGACCCAGGTTGTCAGATCTTCATTGGCATCGGTGACGACGCGCTGTGCGGAGTCAGCGAGGTCAGCGGGGACCAGGGCGAAGCCCAGGGGGCCGGCGACGATGAACCCACCGTTACCGCGAACTGCATGGCGGCCCAATTGCAGCATTCGAAAACTCTTTTCTCTATCGGGCGCGGCGCGCCGTTGTGACCGGAAGGGGTCGCACTGGGATACGTGGACGCACGCTCGCGCGTATGTCCCCATCGTAGCGGCTTCCCACAACCGATTGTGCACGGATAACAAGGGCAGTTGCGTTATCACGCGTACCGCCCTCGATCGCTTGGTCAACCAGGGCGTTGGCAATTTCTTGCGCAGATACATCCTGGCTGGCGATATCGATGAGGTCTTGTTCTGAAAGTGCGCCGTGAACACCATCCGAGCACAGGAGGACAACATCCCCCTCGCACATTGGGGTCAGGACGTAGTCAGCCTGGGGAAGTTCCGGCATTGCTGCGCCGAGCGCGCGAGTGATGACATTCGAGGGCGGAAGAACCAGTTCTGCTCCGGTCCGCTTAGCGAATTCTTTGGCTTCTTGGACTGCTGAATGGTCGGTCGTCAGCTGAAGGATGCTGCCATCGGCAATGAGATAGGCACGAGAATCACCGATATTAAAGGTCAGCCACTGCGGACCATCTTGGTCAATGGTCAAGGTTCCGCACAGCGTGGTTCCCGGGGCAGCCGGGTCCTCCTTCTCCCCTAACGAGGCCACTGCCTCTGCGGCCGCGCGGATCGCACCGACCAGCTCGGCCGGGTTCGGGTCAATTGCGTCCAAGGCCTCGGGGCTGAGGGCGTTAGAGAGCACTTCAAGCGCGGTTGTCGAGGCCAGTTCGCCTTCTGCGTTCCCGCCCATCCCGTCGGCAACTGCGAAGAGAGGGTCTTGGGCAAGCCAAGAGTCTTGGTTTGATGAGCGAACAGGACCGATGTCACTGGTCGCACCCCACTGGGTGCGGATCACAGTCCCACACAGAGGAAGATCCACAGCTCAACCACCTTTGACGTACGTTCTCTTTTACGCGAAAATAATCCCATATATTGAAGGGCTCGTGCACCTTTGAAAACGATCTTGTATTTTCAATATGTACGAGCAGGTAGTTTTTGTCTGTTTTTTGACGGGCAAGAGGCGGAAAGAGAGACGGCATGAGCGGAGAAATTGGCGTTACTAACGAGACATTCGCTGCCGCACAATCAGCTCTAGACAGCTCGCGTGGCAAATTCGCGGGACAGGCGACCGCAAAGGTCACATCACTGACATCAGCCCAAACAGCGGGCAAGTGGGGCGAAGAGTCGGGCCCCGTCGCAGCTCGACAGCAATATACGACCGCCCTTCAAGAAATCCAGGACGCAATTACCGCTCTCAATGCAGAAGTCATTGCTTTCTTGAGCGCTGCCGGTAAGACCCAAGCGCTGATGGGCGAAAATGAGCAAAACGGTATCGATGCGACTCAGGCCTTGTCGGAGGCACAGCTTGAGGAAAAGGAGCATGCCCTAGCCCAGGCCGAAAAGGAAGAGCGCGGTGCACAGACCGCCCAGAAGGCAGGCCAGGTTTTTATGCAAAACGCTAAAACTCTAGCTGGGCTGCCTAATAGCCTTCTCGGCAGTTCCTCCACGAATCCGGACCCCCAACAGCTTGGTCCTGTGGCAGCTGACAATGCTTCCTCCTCAACTCCACAACTTCAACTTCCGCCAACACTGTTGAGCGGACTTGGACAGGATTCTGCGACATCCGACCTATTCGCTGCGGCTAGTAGAGCACCAAGCAAACCCACTTCGGGACTTCCCACCTGGAATGCCTCTGGCGGCTTTGGACGAAACTGATAGCGACATCGACTATCGAGACGCTTCTCAGTAATACCTAGGATTGAAGAAAGACCTCTTATGGCACTCTCCACAGAGAATTATGATCGACTCACCAAAGTTGCTCGCCTTGACTATTCAGACCAAGATGCATCGCTTCTCAATGACCTGAAAGCTCAGCTTGCTTCTCTAAAGACCGCATGTGCGAGCTTCTCCGGAAACACCGGCGTTGAAGGTGCAACAAATGCGGCAATGACATCAAAAGTCAGTGATTTCGAAGCCTCGATCGCTAACTTGGAAGATCGAGTCGGGACCATGGAAACCGCCCATACTCAGGCTCGTCAAGCTATGCAAGAAGCGAAGTCAGTTCACGGAACACTGAGCTCACAGCTTCTTCATACCGCTGATTA
>QWCW01000577.1_pt1 | contig 23190 bp, 15 predicted proteins | sample 1972691 | NCBI WGS metagenome assembly QWCW01 (sample SAMN09866698, study PRJNA288562) | Human oral metagenome isolate pre2_saliva, whole genome shotgun sequencing... | reverse complement strand
TGAAAGGAGATGGGCTGCTAAACATCTGGAGGACATGTAGGGGTATCTCGGTGATCACTCCCCTCTCCATTCGGAGAGGGGCTGGGGGTGAGGCCTCTGTTGGCTGTAATGTTCTGTGAGTTCTGCCGCCCGCAAGGGCTCTGTGAAATACTGTGTGTTCTGTTCATCTGTGTTATTCTGTGAGAAAAAGTACGCACCCTCGCTATGAGATGACACCCAAGCAAATCACTGGGATGTATTATCTCTCACAGAACTCACAGATTTAACAGAGCGTTTTTGGCGCATGCGTTTGTTCATTGGAAATTTTTTCTCTCACAGAGCACACAGAGTTCACGGAGCTTTTTGGCGCACATTTCGAGCCCACAGAACGCCTTCGGCATACAGAGAACACAGAGCGTTTCTGCTAAAATTGGCTGTAAGGTTCTGTGAGTTCTGCCGCCCGCAAGGGCTCTGTGAAATGCTGTGTGTTCTGTTCATCTGTGTCTTTCTGTGAGAAAAAGAATGTTTGAGAGCAGTTGGCGGAGGCTTTTCTCTCACAGAGCGCACAGAGCTCACGGAGCTTTTTGGCGCACATTTCGAGCCCACAGAACGCCTCCGGCATACAGAGAACACAGAGCGTTTCAGCTATCGTAGATACTAATAAGGAACAACGCAAAGCCTACATCCTTCTTATAGGGGTATCTCGGTGATCACTCCCCTTCCCTTCGGGGGAGGGGAAGGGGGAGGGGCCAGCTGGGGAAGGGGGAGGGGCCACTAGTTTCAGTGATACCTTTTGAGGACTGAAAGTGTAAAGCTATTTCACAAAGCCACCCACCTCTCCTATCGAAGAGAGGGTCTTCTACATTGAAGAACATGCCTTTCTTGAAACGAGAACATGCTCTTCTTGAAGCAAGAACACGCACTTCTTGAGGTAAGAAAGGCGTGTTCTCAAACGCTATCCGTAACCCTCTGATTTCGTGTAGATTGCGTACATAAAATAAAGGAATAGAACCATCTTATTCAGAGAACAATAAACTCGACATGATATAATGATTTTTCACAACCCTATCGCCTAACCCTCACGCATCAAGTAAAGCAACAAAAAAAAGCGAGGAACCCCACAAGGTTCCTCGCTGAATATGATTGAGAAGATTGGATTATCCGAAGTTATCGTACATAATAGCATCCTGATCAACACCAATACTATCAAGATAATCGGTCACAGTCTTGATAAGCATTGGAGGTCCACAGAGATAGTACTCACAGTCCTCAGGTGCTTCATGATTCTTAAGATACTCATCACGGATACAGTTAACCGCAAAGCCAGTGTAATACTTTACTCCTGCCTCATCAGCCTTAGGGTCTGGACGGTCGAGAGAGAGGTGGAAGTGGAAGTTAGGATACTCCTTCTCAAGTTCCCAGAAGTCCTCAAGGAAGAACGCCTCACTGAGTGATCGCGCACCATAGAAGAAGTGCATCTCACGGTCGCGAGTATGGAGAGTCTTCGTCATGTGCATAATCTGCGCACGCAAAGGCGCCATACCAGCACCACCACCAATCCATATCATCTCCTTACCAGAGGTGAAGTTAGGATGGAAATCACCGTAAGGACCGCTCATCATCACCTTATCGCCCTCCTTAAGAGAGAAGATATAGGTAGAACCAATACCAGTCGGTACGTTCTGGAAACCTACCTGTGGACGAGGCAAGAAAGGCGGTGTAGCAATACGCACAGTCAGTGTGATGATATCACCCTCAGCCGGATAGTTCGCCATAGAGTATGCACGAACAGTTGGCTCTGGGTTCTTTCCCTTCAAAGAAAGGAGATTAAACTGCTTCCAAGGGCCGAGGTATTCCTCCCCGATATCGTTCTTATCGAAGTCCTTATCATAGTCGATACAGTCGTAGGCAGGGATAGAAATCTGTGCATAAGAGCCTGGGATGAAGTCCATGTGTTCGCCAGGAGGCAAGGCAACCTTGAACTCCTTGATAAAGCTTGACACATTCTTATTAGAGATAACAGTGCACTCCCACGCCTTAACGCCCATGACAGACTCAGGAACCTTGAGTGACATATCACCCTTCACCTTACACTGACAGCCCAAGCGCCAGTGGTCTTTGATCTCTTTACGGCTGAAGTGAGGACGCTCAGAGTCGAGAATCTCACCGCCACCTTCTACTACCTGCAACTTACACTGCCCACAGCTACCCTTTCCACCACAGGCAGAAGGGAGGAAGACACCGTTCTCATTCAGCGTAGACAATACCGAGCTACCCTGATCGACGGTCATCTCCTTATCACCATTAATAGTTAATTTCACCTTTCCACTTGGGCTAAGATACTTCTTAGACACCAATAGGAGAATCACCAACACGAGGATGGTGATAAGGAATACCACAATACTTATTGTTATGAATTGTCCCATTGTTTACTTAAATTTTAAGTCCTGAGAAGCACATCATAGCCATTGCCATCAGTCCTACAGTAATAAATGTAATACCAAGACCCTGTAAAGGCTTTGGTACATCAGAATACTCCATCTTCTCACGAATAGCACCCATTGCCACGATGGCCAGTGTCCAGCCGAGGCCAGAACCAGTGCCATAGACAAGTGCATCCCATACAGTTCCGATATACTGGGTGCTTGCTGGGTCGAGTCCTATACGCTGTTGCATAAAGAGGGAAGCACCCATGATAGCACAGTTAACGGCTATCAACGGCAAGAAGATACCCAATGCGCCGTAAAGGGATGGTGAGAACTTCTCGACAGCCATCTCCACAATCTGCACGATACCTGCAATGACGGCAATAAAGAGGATAAAACTAAGATAAGTAAGGTCGACTCCCTCTGCAAGACAGTCTGGTCCAAGAACCTTAGTCAGCAAGAGATAGTTGAGAGGTGTGGTCACAAGCAAAACGAAAGTCACAGCAACACCAAGACCCAATGATGTCTTCACGCTCTTAGAAACGGCCAAGTAAGAACACATACCGAGGAAGAACGCAAATATCATGTTGTCCACAAAGATGGACCGGAAGAATAAACTAATAAGATGTTCCATAATTACTTCTTGTCTTCTTTATAGAAATAAGCACGATGAACCCAAATAACACAACCCAAGAGGATGAGTGCCATGGCAGGCATTGACATCATTCCGTTGTCCATATAACCTGCATCATAGAAGCTCTGTGGCAAAATCTTGAAGCCGAGCAATGAGCCACGACCGAAGAACTCACGGATAGCACCCACGATAACAAGTATCATAGCGTAACCTAAACCATTGCCGACGCCATCGAGGAAACTTGGCCATGGCTTATTGGTCATGGCAAACGCCTCAAGACGTCCCATAAGGATACAGTTGGTAATGATAAGTCCTACGTAGACAGAAAGCTCTACACTCACATCGTAAGCTACCGCCTTAAGAATCTGACTAACAATCGTTACCAACGCAGCCACAACCACTAACTGTACGATAATACGAATACGATTAGGGATGGTGTTGCGGATTAATGAAATAATAACATTTGAGAATGCCGTGATAATAGTAACGGCAAGTCCCATCACAATCGCCGGCTTCAGCTGTGAAGTAACGGCAAGGGCAGAACAGATACCGAGGACTTGGACCATGATAGGGTTGTCCAAATTCAAAGGGTTGCTGAACACCTCTCTATTTTGCTTTGAGAATAAATCCATATTCTTATGTTCTAAAGATTAGAATGTTATTTGCTGTTCAGGAATTTGACGTAAGGTTGAAGTCCACCCTTGTCTGCATGGAACATTTCTGTCACACCGTTACTGGTAAGCGTAGCGCCTGTCACGGCATCAACCTGTGTCGATGGGTCTTCAACTTTCTTCTCTACAGAAAGGGCTATCTTCTTTGTGTCGTTGCCAGAGAAGAGGTGCTTACCCTTGAACAAATCCTGCCATGCCTTGTTATCCTTGATTTCGGCACCCAGACCAGCAGTCTCGCTCTCGTGATTGAAGTAGGCTCCAAAGACGGTTTTCTTATCTCCATTGATGGCGATAAAACCATTGATAGGACCCCAGAGGCCATTACCATAAACAGGGATAACATACTTATCTTCACCGTTTACCTTACAGCGGAACAAGGCAAGTTTGCCCTCCTTGGCATCCTTACTATTCAACTTAAAACCAGCATCAACGCCACCCTGCTTACCAGCCTTAACTACCTTACCATTAGCATCGATAATGTCATCGGCCACGATAATCTTCTTCCAGAGTTCAACAGCTTCTTCGTTACTCATATTACGGTCCTGATTGAGCGCAAAGAGAATTTGCTTCTGCTGATCAAGCTGTACGTTAGCATCCTGCATAGGCTTCAATGCTTGGAACACAAAAGCAAGCAAAAAGGCTACAATCAGCACGAGGATGGCAGAATAGATAATTGTATAAGAATTACTATTAGTTTTCATTTTCATCGTCCTCCTTATTTATTTAGCACGCTTAGCGCGCTTGCTGATGTTTGACTGAACTACACAGTAGTCGATGAGTGGGGCAAACATATTACCAAAGAGGATGGCAAGCATCATACCCTCTGGGTAACCTGGGTTTAACACACGGATGATGATAGCCATCGCACCGATGAAGAAACCATATACCCACTTACCTGTCTCTGTACGAGCAGAGGTCACTGGGTCGGTTGCCATAAAGACTGCTCCGAAGCAGAAACCACCCAAGACAAGGTGCTCATACCAGTGGATTGGCGTTGCACCTGTTGACTGGAAGAGAAGTCCCATCACTGTTCCACCAAGGAAAACACTGAACATTGTCTTCCAACTGGCGATGTTCGTCCACAGAAGGATAACTGCTCCGATAGCGATAGCGATAACAGAGGTCTCACCAACAGAGCCTGGGATGAGTCCTACTACCATATCGCAGATAGGCGTGTTCACCGTTGTTCCCTGTGCAATCTCACCCAATGGGGTTGCCATAGTGAAGCCATCAGGCAAGGTGTAACCAAGTCCGAAGATAGCATCCTTTGCCACCCAGATACTGTCACCAGTCATCTTACTTGGATAAGAGAAGAAGAGGAAGGCACGTGCAGCTAATGCTACGTTAAAGATATTCATACCTGTTCCACCAAAGATCTCCTTTGTGAAGATAACAGCAAAGGCCACTGCAAGCACAAGAATCCAAAGAGGTGTGGTCACAGGGATAATCAATGGTATCAGAATACCTGATACAAGATAACCTTCCTGAATCTCCTCACCTTTCCATTGTGCCCATGCGAACTCAATACCTAAGCCGACAATGTAAGATACAAGGATTTTTGGCAACAACGCAAGCATACCATAGAGGAACATTCCCCAGCAGGTAGCATCAGCCAACTTACCAGCTGCTAATGCGTTCTGATAGCCGATATTATACATACCGAAGAGCATAGCAGGTACCAACGAAAGTACTACTATACTCATTATTCGCTGCTTTCCGCCCTCCTCAAAGTTTGGGCGTATCTTATCGAGATAATTTCTTAAACTCATAATACTTTTATTATAGGGTTCTTAAAGTCCAAAGTTTCTGTCTCTAAAATTGTTACAAAGCCTCTGTAAAGTGCTCGTCAGACTCGTATTACGTCCTTTATGGTCCATAACTACCGATTGACTGACCGTTGATAACATTCTAAGAAACGTTGTTTGAAACTATAGTTAAAGTTATTGTGGGCTCATGACCCCTATGCATTCTCTTTTCTAAGGATGTCCAAGCCTTCACGCACAATCTTCTGCAATGGTAGCTTAGAACTGTCTACGAACTCAGCGAGGGCGAAGTCCTCTGGGCTAACCTCATAGATACCCAACTGCTCCTGGCTGTCGATATTGCCTGAGAGAATAGACTTAATGAGGTATTCACCATAGATATCCATTGGTAGAACACGGTCGTACTCACCACTCATAATCATGTGACGCTCACCACCTTTGAGTCGTGCGTCGAGATTATAAGCCTTCTTACCCTGCAACCAAGTGAAGTAACTGCGAGAAGTAGAGAAGTCTTTGAAACGAGGAAGCATCCAACCGAACATCTCATGTACGTCGTCACCCTCTGGGATTAACGTTACCTCGGATGTATGTGCCCCTATTACAGACTCGTCATTGGCAATGACACCAGTGAGAGGGTTACCATTAAGGATACGAACATGACAGCCATCAGCTATGTTACCTGCCAAGATTAGACTTAAAGGAGTTCCTACGAGTACATCGACATAACCCGTCTGCTTCACCATACTACCTGCTATGGCAACACGACGAGTGAGGTTTACTTTACCGGTGTTGAACAATCGTCCGAAGAAGATAACAGCTGTTGGGTCAACCGTCCAAACCACTTCTCCCTTATTGACTGGGTCGATGTGATTTACTTGTACACCCACATTACCTGCTGGACAAGGTCCGTCGAAAACGGTTACTTCCACATCCTTTGCAGCAGTCAACGCCGTTGCAGTCTGCTGAGCACCAATCCCTAAATAGACCTTAGCAATCTTAGAAAGTGCAGTAAGACCCGTCTGGAAATCCTTCTCCTGCCCATTTAGTTCATACTCGAAGTCACCCTGTAAAGGTTTATCACGAAGAGCAGACACGAAGATAGCCTTAGGAGCAGTGTCAGGACGTGTCGCAACAGCGTAGGGAAGTTGGTTGATATAACCGAACAATCCCGCTTGAAGCAAAGACTCCTTGACGTTGTCAGCAGTTAAGCCAGCAACATCTTTTACACCAAAGTCAGCATATTCTTGCTGCGCATCAGGAGCAATCTTCACACGTAACACTTTACGTCTTTCTCCGCGTTCAACGGCTGTTACCGTACCACTCACAGGAGAAGCAAAGCTAACCTCAGTGCACCCCTTGTCAACAAACAACGGGTCACCAGCTCGGACATGATCCCCTTCTCGAACCGTCACCTTCGGTGTTAGCCCTGGGAAATCATCAGGAACAACAGCGTATTCCGTTGGTGAAATCATAGGTAACATTTGTTCCTGAGCGCGTCCTGTAAGGTTAATGTCTAAGCCCTTTCGTAACTTAATTACATTTGCCATAACAATGATAATGCGTTTTTAATTATTTCTATTTAATCTTTTCCAATGCTTAACAAGCTAAACAAAGCATAGCGTTACTCATCCCTTTGCCTTGCCGTACGAAGCTTAGCCTTAGCTTTTAATAATGCAAGCGAGGGCAAAGGAAGGTCACTTTAACTTTGCCGAGCGTAGCTTATCTTGTGCTTAAATAATGCAAACGAGGGCAAAGAAGGGTCACTTAACTTTGCCTAACGTGGCTTATCTTGTGCAAATGTAGCAAAAATTAAGCAGATTTGGCACATTTATATATAATAATTTCAGTATAAAACGGTTTTTTTGTAGTTTTGTAGACGCATTGAAGAAACTTAGAACTATTATACGATGGGTTATATGGACCATAGCGGGTCTTTACATAACCACTATCGTACTGCTGCATATACCAGCAGTACAGACCTTCCTTGCACAGCAGGTTAGTGACGCGGTAGGCAACAAGTTAGGAACAGAAGTACGTGTTGGGCGCATTGATTTAGGCTTTATCAATCGCTTTGTATTGGACGATATTCTCATCTATGACCAAAGTCACAAGAAGATGTTATCGGCATCACGTGTCGGTGCAAGAGTCGATCTCCTTCATCTTCTACGGACGGGAGAAATAAACATCTCGTCTGCTCAAGTATTTGGTTTACAAGCAGAACTATACAAGAAAAGCAAGGACTCCAAACCAAACTATCAATTTGCATTAGACTCATTAGCATCGAAAGACACTACGAGTCACACTCCTCTGCACCTGTCAATCAATAGTCTTGTTATCCGACATGGCCGTATTAAGTATGACTGTTTAGACTCCCCATCCACGCCTAACCAGCTGAACTTGAACCATATCAACCTCAGTGACATCTCATCATATCTCATTCTTCACAAATTGAATGACACAAGTGTGTGGGTTGACCTTCGTACTTTGTCTTTCAAGGAGGCTGCGGGATTAGAGGTGAAGCAGTTGGCTTTCGACTTAAAAGCCAATCAACAGCAAGCCACATTGCGTGACTTTGTGTTCAACAGCACCAATAGTAAGATTGGATTAAGTACCTTACAAGCCTCCTATAAGTTGAACAATAAGAAGCTTGATATCAACTCTTTACGATACGACATCAAGAACTTTAAGGCACTCATTCAGCCTTCTGATTTCACGTCAATATTCCCCGAGCTTAAGGCATTAACAGCAAGCTACACTGCATCCTTAGATATTCAAGGGACAAATCAGTCGGTAAAGGTAAAACAAATTAACATCGCCGACCGTTCCTTCTCAACGCAAATAAGAGCCAAAGGATGGGTCAGTAACCTACAAAAGAAGCCCACTTGGGATTTCTCTTTCTCGCCCTTAAAAATTAGTAGCAATACCCTTCAGACTGTTGCTAAGCTAACCCATAAACCGCTTCCTAAGGTATTGAACAACATAGGCAACGTCTACTACCATGGTACCTTTGCCCATACTGCAGGGAAGTACATAGCCAAAGGACAGCTAAAGACTGATGCTGGCGCCCTTCGTCTATCCACGGTTGTTCACGGAAAGAACATCCAAGGGACCATCAACACAATGGGTCTAAATATTGCGAAAGTACTTGACAATAACGACTTTGGCAACTTGAGTACGAATATCAGGGTCGAGGGCAACACCGACCTATCCCATATCGTTGCCAAGGGTGACATCTCCTCCTTTTATTATAAGGGTTACACCTACAAGAACATACACCTTGACGGAAGCTATAAAAACGATATTTTCACAGGGAAGGCAGCTATCAACGACCCTAACGGCAGACTGGATATCGATGGAAAAGCTGCTAACGTCATGGCTTTCATACAACATAAAGGGAAACTCTCTACCGACATCTCTATTATTGCGGATGCTGTCAACTTACACAAACTACAGCTGACAGAGGCCTTAGGGAATAGGACTATCTCCTTTACTTCTAAGATTAAAGGACAAGGAACAAGCCTGAATGATATCATAGGTAACCTGGATGTCAACAACTTCGCCATGACAGGAGAAGGACAGAACATCTCCTTGAATAAGTTAAGTATCAAGACTCACAACGGCCTCTTAGGTAAGTCTCTTGATGCTCAAACCGACTTTGCAGAGCTACACCTCGCTGGACAGTACGATTACGCACAGATACCAGAAAGCGTAAGGCGTATCTTGGGACATTATCTCCCAAGTTTTTTCCACACGCCTTCACGGTTTAATGCTATCGCTGGAAGGGCTAACTATGCCTTTGCTCTGCGCTTAGCTGACACCAAGATTATCAATCAGTTGCTTAAGACAAACCTCTCCTCTTCTCATGCCATAAGGTTGACAGGAATGGTGCGGGAGCGTCAAAACGAAATCGACTTACATATTGATGCACCAAACATTACCTACGCGGAGCAACATATTCAGAACCTTATCCTGAACATAACGAGTGGACCACAAGGGTTACACACGACCATCTCTGGCGAACGTGAGGGTGAGAAGGGACCGCATCTACTCGTCAATGCGCAGGGTCTTATTGCTGATAACACTATTAGTTCAGACATCTCTTTCCGTATCCCAGGACTCTCTTCCGTACATGGCGACGTCAGTAGCGTGGCTTCATTCTCCCGTCGTAATGGCGACTTAGTGACCCACTTGCACCTTAACCCCTCTACCATCAATTTCGATTCGATAGCCTTACAGGTGCAACCGTCTGATATCTCCTATCATAGGAACAATCTTAACATTGAACACTTCGAGCTTTCTAACCGCAACCAGCATATCATTGCCAACGGACAAACCTCTGGTAACCAGAACGATTCTATCCTTGTTAGCTTCAAGGATATCAATGTTCCGTATATCCTCAAACTCGTCAACTTCCACAGTGTTGAGTTTGCTGGTACGGCTTCAGGCGTGGCCTCTATCAAATCCTTCTTCCATCATCTACAGATGCAAGCGAAACTTGAGGTGCAAGACTTTAAGTTTGAGAACGGAGATATGGGTACGCTCTACGCTGAAGCGAACTATAATGACAAGGAGGGGAAGATTAATATTGATGCTCATGCTGATGCTGACGATGGCGCACGTACTGATATCAAGGGCTATGTAGACATCAAGAAGAGTTATATTAACCTCCCTATCTTTGCCCATAACACCCACCTTTATTTCCTCAAGACGTTCTGCGGCTCTTTTATGGACAATATAGAGGCACAGGGAAATGGCTGGTGTAAGGTCGTCGGACCCCTTAGCGCCATCAATCTCGAAGGTGATATGATGGTGGATGGTAGTGTCTTCGTGAAGCCTACCGCCGTTGCCTATAAGATGCGTAACGCTCGTGTCCGAATTATCCCAAACGAGATTATCCTTGAGAAAGATACTATCACCGACCCACAAGGACACATCGGCATTGTCACAGGAGGATTATATCATAAGAACCTCACCAACCTCTCTTACGATATCAATATACAGGCTCAGAACCTCCTGACCTATAATTTCCCTAAGAGACAAGGGAAGGATTCGTTCTGGGGTGTCGTTTATGGAACTGGTAAATGTAATATAAAAGGACACCCGGGGGAAACGTCTATCAACATAGACATGGAACCTGATAAGAACACCTTTATAACTTATAATGCCTCATCAACCAATGATGCGGGTACAAATAACTTTATTCGATGGATTAACCTACCGAAGGATAGCACGCAGGTGTTGATTCCTGAAGTGCCTGACTCGCTCCTTCATGCAGCTAAGCCTACGCACAAGAAGGAGGAGGCCTACCACTTTAACAACATTCCAAGCGACCTACATATCAATTTCCTCGTACACGCTAATCCGAACCTCACACTCGGCGTTCTCCTCGATGACGTCACTGGCGACAACATCCGACTGAACGGAACGGGTATGATTCGGGCCACCTATTATAATAAGGGAGCGTTCAATCTCTTCGGAAACTACTATGTGGACTATGGACAGTATAACCTTACCATTCAGAACATCATAAAGAAACAGTTTGTCTTCCAGCCCGGTTCTACGATAGCCTTCGGTGGCGACCCCTTCAATGCGGCGCTTAATCTGAAGGCCAACTACATCATCAACTCCGTTCCACTGGGCGACCTCGGTATGGGTAGGTCGTTCACTGCCAATAACACAAAGGTGAACTGCCTACTAAACATTGAAGGAACACCAGGTGCACCGACCGTTTCCTTCGGGCTCGACCTCCCTACTCTCTCGCCTGACGCACAACAGATGATACGTTCGATCCTCAACTCCGAGCAAGAACTTAACCAGCAAGTACTTTACTTACTGGCTGTTGGACGATTCTATCCACAGAGCAACAACAACAGTACAGCACGTAACAGCGAGGCACCAAGTAGCACTTCTCTTGCCATGCAGAGCCTCCTCTCCGGTACGATTTCACAGCAAATCAACACCGTACTGTCTAATGTTGTAAAAGACAACAATTGGAACTTTGGTGCCAACATTGCCACAGGTAATGAAGGCTTCGACAATGCCGAATACGAAGGAATGTTATCGGGAAGTATGCTTAACAACCGTCTGCTCTTCAACGGACAGTTCGGTTATCGCAACAATGTAGCCAAGAATAAATCGTCCTTCATAGGCGACTTCGACATCCGTTATCTCCTCTTCCCAAGCGGGAACGTAGCCTTCCATGTTTACAACCAGACCAACGACCGCTATTTCACACGTAACTCACTGACAACGCAAGGTATAGGCTTGATTCTAAAGAAGGACTTCAACCGATTGAGCGATATTTTCGGAAGTAGGAAGAAAAAAACAAAAAAACAGAAGCAAAAGCACTAATATACAGAATATTATTCGTAACTTTGTGCCCGATTTGGGCAGATTATGCCCATATTAAAGGTAATATAAAGTCGAACTTTATTAATTAAATTATTTTATTAAACACTTTATGACAAATTTCAAAGACGTCCAGAATGTACAGCCTTTAGCTGACTTCAACTGGGATGAGTTCGAGAACGGCTCACACGCTGAGGCAAGTAAGAACGATCTTACCAAGGCCTACGACGAAACTCTTAACAAGATCCAGGAGCATCAAGTAGTTGAAGGTACTGTTATTTCAGTTGACAAGAAGGAAGTAGTTGTTAACATCGGCTACAAGAGCGATGGTATTATCCCTGCTTCTGAATTCCGTTACAACCCAGATCTCAAGCCTGGCGATAAGGTAGAGGTGTATGTAGAGAACCAGGAAGACAAGCGTGGTCAGCTCGTACTCTCTCATAAGAAGGCTCGTCTACAGAAGAGTTGGGAGAACATCAACAAGGCTTTGGAGAACGACGAGGTTATCCAGGGTTACATCAAGAGCCGCACTAAGGGCGGTATGATCGTTGATGTATTTGGTATCGAGGCATTCCTTCCTGGCAGCCAGATTGACGTTCACCCTATACGCGACTACGATGTATTCGTTGGTAAGACTATGGAGTTCAAGGTGGTTAAGATTAACCAGGAGTTCCGTAACGTAGTCGTTTCTCACAAAGCACTCATCGAGGCTGAGCTCGAAGCACAGCGCAAGGAGATTATCTCTCATCTTGAGAAGGGTCAGATCCTTGAGGGTACTGTCAAGAACATCACCTCTTACGGTGTATTCGTTGACCTCGGTGGTGTTGACGGACTCGTTCATATCACAGACCTATCATGGGGTCGCGTAAGTGATCCACATGAGGTGGTAGCACTCGACCAGAAGATCAACGTTGTTATCCTCGACTTTGATGAGGAGAAGAAGCGTATCGCTCTTGGTATCAAGCAGCTCACTCAGCACCCTTGGGATTCTTTGGATCCTAACCTTAAGGTTGGCGATCACGTTAAGGGTAAGGTAGTTGTTATGGCTGACTACGGTGCTTTCGTAGAGATTCAGCCTGGTGTTGAGGGCTTGATCCACGTTTCTGAGATGAGCTGGAGCCAGCACTTGCGTTCAGCACAGGAGTTCATGAAGGTGGGCGATGAGGTTGAGGCAGTTATCCTCACACTCGACCGCGACGAGCGTAAGATGTCTCTCGGCATCAAGCAGCTTAAGGAAGACCCATGGGAGACTATCGAAGTGAAGTATCCTGTTGGTTCTAAGCACGTTGCTAAGGTTCGTAATTTCACTAACTTCGGTATCTTCGTAGAGCTTGAGGAAGGTGTTGACGGTCTTATCCACATCAGCGACCTCTCTTGGACAAAGAAGGTTAAGCACCCATCTGAGTTCACTTCACAGGGTTCTGAGATTGAGGTTGTTGTCCTCGAAATCGATAAGGAAAATCGTCGCTTGAGCCTTGGTCACAAGCAGCTTGAGTCTAATCCATGGGATGAGTACGAGAAGATTTACACTCCAGGTTCTGTACATGAGGGTAAGATTACCGAGGCTATGGACAAGGGTGCTGTAATCTCTCTCGCTGAGGGTGGCGAAGGTTTTGCTACTCCAAAGCACCTCGTTAAGTTAGACGGTACACAGGCTCAGCTTGGTGAGGTTCTCCCATTCATGGTAATCGAGTTCGTTAAGGACACTAAGCGCATCATCCTCTCTCACTCTCGTACATTCGAGGAGGTGAAGGAAGAGCCACGTCGCCAGCGTCCAGCAGCTCCAGGCAAGCCAAAGAGCGACGCTGCTGCTATCAACAACGTTGCTGCAGGTACATCTCTCGGTGACCTCGGCGTTCTTGCTGACTTGAAAAAGAAGATGGAAGGTGGCAAGTAATTTGCGCACTTAAACCATAAATTAAGTATAAGAAGTACCAAACCTTCACGGGTTTGGTACTTTTTTTTATGCGTAACAGGCTTGTAGGAGGGGGTAGCGCAAAGGCTGGCCTCCCCCCCAACCCCTACTGGCCTCACCCCCAACCCCTCTCCGAATGGAGAGGGGAGTAGTATGTGAGGTTACCCCTATTAGCCTGCTACTAATAGAAGATGGCCCGCTAAATATCTTGAGGACATACAGGGGTATCTCGGTGATCACTCCCCTCTCCATTCGGAGAGGGGCTGGGGGTGAGGCTTTTAACGGCCTGCGTCCAACAGCTTACACAGAGCGTTACAGCTGTTGTTGATAATATAATAGAACTAAGAAATATCCTTACAAAATAACAACACAGCATTCCTTAAAACAATAGATACTCAAGGTTCATGATTAGTCTATAATCTTCTGAATTTCAAAGCATTACAACATCGCTTGAAGAAGACGCCCTTCAAGGCCCAAGAACACGCCCTTCTTGATGCTTAAAAGGCGTCTTCTGTAAGCTAATCAAGCACCTTTCAGAAACGAGTTAGGCGTATACTGAAAGACAAGAAACGAAATAGTCTGACAAAAGAATCCGTAAATTGCATTTGAAACAAGATGCGACAACACCGTATTATCATGATTTGATTACACATAACAAACCTTGCCAACGACATCCCACATCACAGAGTTGTTCTAAAAAAACTCTATACAGGATGTGCGTTGGCAAGGTTATGTTCTCCCTTAAAAGACTTTAATAAAGTTACGTAAAAGAGAATACTTAAGAAGAATATTAATTAAAACGCATCACATACCTGCCTGATTCAGATCCATCAGAACTTAAAGTAACATTACTACTATTGAACTGTAAAAAATAAGCCCAGTTACCATCCTCATTAGAACCACTTGATGTCCAATAATAACCATCGGTACCCAAGCCACCAAAGCTATACACACTATATTGCCCCAAAGCAGGAACAAAAAAGTACAAAGCTTTGGCTGTAGGTGTACCCTGAGCTGGATTAGCATTTAGTGTATAGTCAGAAAATGAAGAAGCTATATCTGTATTTATAGGATTTGGTGCTTTAGTAGCAGAGAATTGAGGAATATACAATTTCTTCTTGAACCACATACCACCTTTATACAGGTGTCCCATTGTAGTCCAAACTTCTCCTCCATCCCAATGCGGGTCACCTTCTTTAACATACCATGCCATCACATTTGCGCTTGGAAGGTCTATGCAAGAGTACATGGCAGCCTTTGAGCCACCTGGTCTCTCGTTATTATAAAAGTTATCATCACCCGTTTTTGTATATGTTCCACCCTTTAGCACTGGTTGCCAAGGGGCAGCAGAGTTCCACTCATGACCATTCCAATAGTTGTTCTTAGCGTCCCACATATAATATTTCCTACCGTCGTAATCAGTTACATTAAGGTTAGCTGTCATATCATAGTAGTCGTTCTTCTCGTAGTCGAACGTTGGGTAGGTCTTAGTAACGGCTCCCTCAACCTGCGTGACATAGTCTTTTATCCAATAACGAACGGTCAGGGCGTGTGTGCCTGGGCGTATCACGACATACGTACCATTCGTTGCTACGTTCGCAGCACTGGTTTTCAAAGGGAAACCTTGGGCATAGGAGCCATCTCCCTTGGTAGTCACTGTAATCGTCTTACCACTACCAGAGCCTGTCAACTGGCCCGTCGTTGTGTCAAGGGTATAAGTATCAGTGATGTCATTATCGGAGGTCACCTCTATCTTAGTCAGATAACAGTTCTTTACAGCATCATTCTCTGTAAACGGCTGAAACACGAGGATGGCCGCTTGATGGTCGAGACGGAAATTGAACACACCGTTGCCACCTGTCGCATCAGCCGTACCACAGTCGCCTGCCTCACCAATATGAGCGGTGCTGTTAGGGGTCTTCTGAAGCTGTGTGGCTGAGATGGTTACGTTATTGTTAACGCCTTGTTTGCCAGGGTAATACACCTTATAAGAGGTGTGATTAGTGTACTTACCAGGCACTTTGAACTTGAAGCTGGCCGTCTTCTCCGTTGGAGCATTGCTACTCTTGTGCCATGTTCCATTGTCATCCTGCACATAGATATGGTCACCAGACTCCCAGAAGAAAGCACCATCATCATAGTTGAGTGAGGTACGAGTTGCTGGGTTGCCTGTTACGAATGTTGTTAGATTATCGTTGTTCGCCGTGTTTGTCTCTACAGAACCTTGTGCCACATCTTCATTAGAACAAGCGGTAAACATCATTACAATGCCACACAATGCTATGAACGACAGTAGGCGCACCTTAAAATTATGTTTTCTCATTATTTATATTGCCCTTTTATGCTAATTACTTAATTATATACACTCTCCTTAGATTAGTCACTCCATAACGAAGTAGTACCCTTGTCTGATGCGACCTCATCGTCGTCGTCATACCAATCAAAGCCTTGCTTTGCATTAGATGCCTGAGGTCCAGACTTGCGACGACCGGGATTATGCTGACTGTTAAACGAAGTACCTACCAAACATGTCTCGTTGCTAACACACATCATCACGGTATAGGGTTTCTTATAAGTCGCTTTATTCGTATTATGTTTCATAACGTGTTGTATAATATACTATACTGAATACTTATTTTAATAATATACTTTCACTACTGACAGGACGAAAGGTATTTACACTCACATGGATAAAGTGAGAGTATGAGGGTGAATTAGAATGGGTTTTATAACAGTCTACGTTATCCTAATTAAAGAACCTTACGCAGCATCTCATTGCCTCCGTACCTTATATAATATAAGGTGGTACACATTCTCTAATGGTCTTATCCCCTGATTACATCCTTTAGTAATTAATTTGAATTTTATCAGTTGCAAAGATAATGAAATCCTTTTAATCTCACAAGACTTTGAATAAAAAGCAACAAAACGCCTTGTTGTGTCTCTACCCCTCAATTGTCTACCGCCTTACGTGATGTCGCAACCTCACTGTCTCTTGTCGGGCTCCACTCCTCTGCAGTCCAAAGACATTCTCTATGAACACTGATAGAGAAATGCCTCTTGCGTTTTGAGTGTTTTAGTCCATCCCTAATCATGAATAAAGAAGGTTTCAAAAGTAAAAAAATTCGGGCAAAATAAAATTTGCTGTCATTCCTGTCATCTATCTTGAAGACTTAACTCACTAATTTACAGAACCGTTACGTCAAATGTTAAAAGTGACAGCAAAACAAAATAAAACTTTTCTTGTAATATATGCAGCCAAATTATTATATAATAAGGTATTAGAAAAAGATGATTACACTTTCAAACCTTGCTATCCAATTCGGCAAGAGAGTTCTATACAAGGACGTTAATCTAAAGTTTACACCAGGTAATATTTACGGAGTCATTGGTGCTAATGGCGCTGGTAAATCAACTTTATTACGTGCCATTTCTGGCGACTTAGAGCCAAATAAGGGTACAGTAGAGCTGGGACCAGGTGAGCGTCTGTCTGTGTTGGAACAGGACCACTTTAAGTATGACGAGTATAAGGTTATGGACACAGTCCTCATGGGACATGAGTCACTTTGGCAGAACATGAAAGAGCGTGAGGAACTTTACGCCAAACCAGAGATGACAGAAGAGGATGGTAACCGTGCTGCCGACTTAGAGTTGAAGTTTGCTGAGATGAATGGATGGGAGGCAGAAAGCAATGCTGCACAGTTGCTTCAGAACCTTGGTATCAAAGACGACCTACATGAGAAGCAGATGTCACAGCTCTCTAACACTGAGAAGGTGCGTGTGATGTTAGCTAAGGCACTCTTTGGTAAACCAGAGAACTTGCTGCTCGATGAGCCTACCAACGACCTTGACCTTGAGACCGTTGAGTGGTTAGAGGACTATCTCGGTGAGATTGATGAGCATCAGACAGTTTTGGTGGTATCGCACGACCGCCACTTCCTCGACTCAGTCAGCACACAGACGATTGATATCGACTTTGGTAAGGTAACTGTCTTTGCTGGTAACTACTCTTTCTGGTACGAGAGTTCACAGTTGGCATTACGTCAGGCTCAGAACCAGAAGATGAAGGCTGAAGAGAAGAAGAAACAGTTGGAAGAGTTTATCCGCCGCTTCTCTGCCAATGTTGCAAAGAGTAAACAGACCACATCTCGTAAGAAGATGTTGGAGCGTCTGAACGTCGAAGAGATTCGCCCATCAAGCCGTAAATACCCTGGAATCATCTTCTCTATGGAGCGTGAACCAGGTAATCAGATACTCGAGGTAGAGAACTTGAAGGCCGTTGACGATGACGGGACAGTACTCTTCGATAACGTCAACTTCAATATAGAAAAAGGTCAGAAGGTTGTCTTCCTCTCTCGTAATCCAAAGGCGATGACAGCTCTCTTCGAGATTATCAATGGTAATCGTCAGGCAGACGGTGGTACATATAACTGGGGTGTGACAATCACTACGGCTTATCTCCCATTGGATAATACCGAGTTCTTCAACTGTTCAAGCAGGAAGAGGTTGAGAAGAAGGTGAACGTACTCTCTGGAGGTGAGAAGATGCGTTGTATGATTGCACGTATGCAGCTTCAGAATGCCAACTGTTTGATACTTGACACACCTACCAACCACCTTGACTTGGAGAGCATTCAGGCATTCAATAATAACTTGGTGGGCTTTAAGGGAAATATCCTCTTTAGTTCTCACGACCATGAGTTTATTAACACTGTGGCCGACCGTATCATTGAACTGACGCCAAAGGGTACTATCGATAAGCTGATGACTTACGATGAGTATATCCATGACGAACAGATAAAGGCACAAAAAGCAGGAATGTACTAAGACTGTTAAAACATGGCATACTATTTGTAAGGGTATGTGATGACTAATAGTACAATAATTATGAACAAGAAACAGCAAAATATAAAGGTTGAAGGCGAAGAGCTGGAGTTGAACAATGAAGAGGCAACTCAGCATGAAGCTGACACACAAAAAGAGGTAGAAGCCAACGAAGAGGAGGCTTCTACAGAGGAAGAACATGACCCCTTGACAGCTGCACAGGCTGAAGCTGAGCAGTGGAAGGATAAGTATATCCGCTTAGTGGCAGAATTCGATAACTACAAGAAACGTACGTTGAAGGAGAAATCGGAACTGATCCTCAATGGAAGTGAGAAGACCGTTGCAGCTATCCTACCTATCCTTGACGACTTTGAACGTGCCACTGCAGATAAGACAGAAGACCCACAAGCTATCAAAGAGGGCTTTGAACTCATCTACAAGAAGTTTGTGAAAGCCTTAGAGACACTTGGTGTACATAAGATTAAGACCGACGATGCCGACTTTGATGTCGACTACCATGAGGCCATAGCCATGGTTCCTGGTATGTGCGACGACAAGAAAGGGAAGGTTATCGACTGTGTACAAACAGGTTATACGCTCAACGATAAGGTGATACGTCACGCTAAAGTAGCTGTAGGACAATAAACAACAATGGAGAAGAGAGATTACTACGAGGTACTCGAAGTAAGCAGAAGTGCCTCTGGAGACGAGATAAAGAAGGCTTATAGAAAGCTGGCTATTAAGTATCATCCAGACCGCAATCCGGGTGATGCTGAGGCTGAAGCGAAGTTTAAAGAGGCTGCTGAAGCCTACGATGTACTGCATGATCCACAGAAGAGACAGCAGTATGACCAGTTTGGCTTTGATGCTCCTGGTGGTGGCTTTGGTGGTGGTAATCCATTCGGTGGAGCTGGTGGTTTCTCTATGGACGATATCTTCTCTATGTTTGGCGATGTGTTCGGTGGACATGGTGGAGGCTTCGGTGGATTCGGAGGGGGCGGACATGCGCCTAAGTTCCGTGGTAGTGACCTCCGTTTGAAGGTTCGTCTCTCATTGCAAGAGGTTGCAACAGGTGTTACTAAGAAGTTCAAGGTACGTAAAGATGTGGCTTGCGAACACTGCCATGGGTCTGGTGCTGAGGCAGGAAGTGGCACAGAGACTTGTCCAAACTGCCATGGTTCGGGTGTTGAAATCCGTACACAACAGAGTATCTTTGGTATGATGCAGACTCAGACCACTTGTCACGTATGTAATGGTGAGGGTACGATTATCAAGAACAAATGTACTCACTGTCAAGGCGAAGGCGTTGTCAAGGGTGAAGAGGTTGTCGAAATCAAGATTCCAGCAGGTGTTGCTGAGGGTATGGTGGTCAATGTCCCTGGTAAAGGTAATGCTGGCAGACACAACGGTGTGGCTGGTAATATCCAAGTGTATATCGAAGAGGAACCTAACGATACCTTCGTTCGTGACGGACAGAATGTCATCTATAATCTCCTTCTCGATTTCCCAACAGCTACATTAGGTGGGCAGGTTGATATCCCAACCATCGACGGTAGCAATGTAAAGATTAAGATTGAACCAGGTACACAACCTGGTAAGACACTCCGCTTACGTGGTAAGGGACTGCCAGCAGTACAAGGTTATGGCAGCGGTACAGGCGATTTAGTGGTTCATATCAGCATCTATGTTCCTAAGGAACTGAACAAGGAAGAGAAGAAGCTAATCGAACAGTTACGCGATAGCGAGAATTTCCGTGGTGACAACTCTACCAAACGTTCTATCTTTGAGAACTTTAAGAAGTTGTTTTGTTGAGCAAGTTGATGAGTTCTTACAAGTTGACAAGTGAACAAGTAAACAAGTTGACAAGTTAAATGAGTTGATAAGTTTAATGAGTTGAACAAGCTTACGAGTGAACAAGTCTTTATTTAGCAATGAGTTTACAAATAGAATTGAGATAATGATTATATGCCCCATTAGACTTCTTTGGCTAATGGGGCTAAATCATTTCAACACCCTTCATCACCGTTCATCGCAATTCATCAACACCCAACACTTAACACCTAACACCCATCCCCATGACCTATCAACAAACAGTAGAATATCTATTCAATAGCACTCCCGTCTTTGAACATGTCGGCGCATCCGCTTACAAAGAGGGACTTGAGACAACAAAGGCTTTGGATGAGCACTTTGGTCATCCACATACCCACTTTCTTTCAATCCATGTTGCAGGGACCAACGGAAAAGGCTCATGCTCCCACACGTTGGCTGCTATCCTCCAAGCTGAAGGGTATAAAGTCGGACTCTATACCAGTCCTCACCTCGTTGACTTCCGCGAACGTATCAGAGTCAATGGAGAAATGATTTCAGAGCAGGAGGTTATCGACTTTGTTGAACAGGAACGCGACTTCTTTGAGCCGCTGCACCCTTCTTTCTTTGAACTTACAACAGCCTTAGCTTTCAAGCACTTTGCTGAGCAGAAGGTTGATATTGCTATCATTGAAGTGGGCTTAGGGGGTAGGCTCGATTGCACAAACATTATCACTCCTATCTTATCGATTATCACCAATATATCACTCGACCACACCCAGTTCCTCGGTAATACGCTCGGAGCTATCGCAGCGGAGAAGGCTGGTATTATCAAACATCGTGTACCTGTCGTTATTGGTGAGTCTGTCCCTGAAACACAGATTGTCTTCAAGGCTAAAGCACAGAAAGAGGATGCGCTCATTGTCTTTGCTGAAGACATCCCTGCAGTGCTTTCTTCTCATCCCAACCCTGATGGTGGTATCGCTTATCAGACTCGTTTCTTCGGCGATATTGTGGGCGAATTGGGTGGTAGCTATCAAGAGAAGAACGCCAACACAGTACTCACTGCGGTCATGCAACTATATAATAAAGGTGTCATCAAGAACGCTGAAAGTATCGCTAAAGGCTTTGCCAATGTTTGCGAACTGACGGGTTTAATGGGTAGGTGGCAGAAGCTACAGGCTAATCCATTGGTGATTTGCGACACAGGACACAACGTTGGTGGATGGACCTACCTCTCCCAACAAATCAAACGTCAACAATGTGCGCAGAAACGCATTGTCTTTGGTATGGTGGATGATAAAGACCTTCACGCTGTCATGTCTATGCTCCCTGATGATGCCATTTACTATTGGACACAACCAAGTACGCATCGTGCCTTCCCTGCAGAGAAGGTTGCTGCAACAGCCAACGACTACGACCTACACGGAAACATCTTTCCAACCGTCCTTGAAGCCTACCAAGCTGCCCTTCATGATGCCGCCCAATCCGACTTCATCTTCGTTGGTGGCTCCAGCTACGTGGTTGCCGACTTACTGACAGGCTTACAAAAGAAGTAGTACAACCATCATTATCTACTAAACTTATATTACTACATAAGTTTAAATTTACTTTACTGTCACTTTCATAATTATTCGTATCTTTGCTGAGTCAGTCCTCGCCAAGCCTCTTAACAATGCTCAAATCGTGCGAGGCGTTTTTTGTTTATACACATTTGAATATAGTGAATCTTATTCCCTTTACAAAACGATTTGAATCTTCAGAAAATCTCGTTGATTTGCTTGAATCTCGAGGTTTACAAATTTGTGATAGAAACAAAGCCATACAATACCTTGATAACATTGGTTATTACAGATTGTCTGCTTATATGTATCCTTTGTTGAAAATGCCCAAAACAGCACATTTGTACAAGAAAGGTTCATCCTTCAAGAAGGTGATGATGCTTTATCGCTTTGACAAGAAACTAAGACTGCTCATGTTTAATGAGATAGAAAAGATTGAAATTGCTATCAGACGTGCGGTGATGCAAATAACAGCAGATATGACAGGCAATCCTTTTTGGCTGACAGACTTTTCTTATTTCTTAGATGGTTTCAAGTTTAATGAAACAATGCGAGCTATATCCAAGGAATATAGTAAATCTAAGGAAGAGTTCATTCTTCATTTCAAACGAACCTACTCAGAACCTTATCCACCATCGTGGATTTTAGGAGAACTGCTTACTGTTGGAAACGTCAATGCCATTTATCGTAACATCAAACAAAATCGCATACGCAAACGCATAGCAAAACGTTTTGGTTTACCTATAAATGTGTTTGAGTCATGGCTCACGGTTATTGCTGTTACTCGAAATGCCTGTGGTCATCATTCAAGAGTATGGAACAAGCAAAATGCCATTCAGCCAGCAATTCCCATTAGTCCCGCAGGAGAATGGATAACGCTTCCAACAGATTCCATGCGTGCTTACTTTGACCTCTGCATCATCAAATACTTTCTTAATGTTATATCCCCAAATAACGATATGCAATCCAAACTAACATGGTTATTCATTCGGTTTCCCGAAATTGACTTAAAAGCTCTCGGCTTTCCGCAGGGATGGGAAACGGAACCATTATGGAGGTAATAACATTTGGAATGACTACTGATTATTCACTCCAATGCATGATCTTCTTTGTTTCTGTTTTATCAAATTATGGGGGGCAGTTCAAACGACCCCATCCAGTCCATATTTATGTAATTTTTGATGTGACCGAAAGTTAAATATATTAAATCTCACACTTTTCGTAGCACTAAGATAGGTGAAGTTTCTGACATATCCAAGT
>QWCW01000481.1_pt1 | contig 23379 bp, 33 predicted proteins | sample 1972691 | NCBI WGS metagenome assembly QWCW01 (sample SAMN09866698, study PRJNA288562) | Human oral metagenome isolate pre2_saliva, whole genome shotgun sequencing... | reverse complement strand
AGGAGGATGTGGGATTCGAACCCACGCACGCTTTTACACGCCTGACGGTTTTCAAGACCGTTCCCTTCAGCCGGACTTGGGTAATCCTCCATAAAATATTAGCCGTTAGACTATTTTATCACTATTTTTTTGCGTTAGATTATGTAATAACCGCTTTTAGAACCATACTAAATAACATAGTTTCAAAACTAATGGGATACGTGACAACTCTATCATCATTATATCTTTTAGAACCATACTGACTAAAATAGTTGCAAAACGAATAATTACTACAAATTATTTATAATTTACTTTTAGAACCATGCCAAATAGAATAGTTCCAAAACTGCAGGTTCTTCAATGAATTTTACTTGAAACTTTTAGAACCATGCTAAATAGAATAGTTCCAAAACCTCGTTCTTAGCATAGTTGATGCCTCCATAGCATAGTCCTCCGAGCGTTATATACATGGTAATAGTGAACCATTTGCGTACCATTGCGGTTTCGGCTAGAGTATACTACTTATCATCTTAGTTGGCAACCGTGCCATTGCACTAGTTAACACCAACCTTACGAATCGTGTCTAAATGCACGCCGAGTTTTAACGTCTTTGCTTTGACATATAGTCCGTACGAGATTCGAACTCGTGTTACCGCCGTGAAAAGGCGGTGTCTTAACCCCTTGACCAACGGACCATAAGCGAGTGACGAGAATCGAACTCGCGACAACAGCTTGGAAGGCTGTAGTTTTACCATTAAACCACACTCGCATGAAAAGAGCCACCTTGTAAGGCTAACGCTCTGCTCTGAAAAACATATCAACTATGTTTTCCTCACGTTCGTCTACAAATGTATTCCCATATCCGTTTCCGGGTAATGACAGTGACATTCTATTAACGCTTCAAGAGGATTACTCCTCAGAGACTGAGCCAGCCTCCATTATTTGTTTGTGATATTATAACGATATGTAATTTGGTTCTCATTACATCTAAGTTCGCTATATTTATTCTGTCAAAACAGCTAATGCTAATACTTGTTGAATCTCATAAATACTAGAATCATTTGAAAACTCTAATGATTCTACAGGTTCAACACCTGATGATACCCAAATCTTCAACTCAGCATCTAAATCAAAATGACCCGCTGTTTCTACTTCAAATCGTGAAATTGATTTGTAAGGAATTGTACGATACGAAATCTTTTTACCAGTCACGCCTTGCTTGTCAACTACAATCATTCGATATTTGGTGAATGCAATAATATCACGTACTAATGAATAGGCATATTCAATGTCTTCATTTGGTAATAATATCTTTTGTAATTCCTGTTCAACATGATTCGTGTTTGCTTTGGATGCATTTCCTAAAATGCCTGATAATAATCCCATATCTTATGCTCTGTTTCCTAAAAGTCCTGATAATCCCATATCTTATGCTCTGAAAAACGTAGATAATATAGCATTTATCATATTTTTCTCACGTTCGTCTACAAATGTATTCCCATATCCTTGAAAGGGTAATGACAGTGACATTCTCCTAACGCTTCAAGAGGATTTCTCCTCAGAGACTGAGCCAGCCTCCAATGCGCCGAGCGGGAGTCGAACCCGCAAGACCGTTCCCGGTCGCAGGATTTTAAGTCCTGTGTGTTTGCCAATTTCACCACCAGCGCGTGGTATGGTTTTTATGTCTTTTCCTTGACACTGTTTATTATAACACACTTTTGATGTTTTGTCAAGTGCTAATTCACTGGATATAAAATCCATAATAATTTTGTATAATTATCGGTACTACAATATTGTAATACAAGACCTTCACGTTCATCCATATGATTATCTAAAAATGAAACAATCTCTGAATTTGGGTCCATGTAAAATCCACGAGGGATTTCAATGCAACGTGAAAATTCCAATTCTTTTTTAGTTCCATTTTTATCCCATACGGTCACTCGTTTACCTACACCTGCGTATTGAGCAATTTCAGACATCACACCTGGATTATGACCACCTAAATATGTCATTAGATTGTCAGAAAAATCCAATGGGTGATATCCTTGTGCAACATAGCCTTGATTAATATAATCTTGGGCTGCATAGACTGAAGGAATATCCCAAATATTATTCATTTTGAATTCACCTACAGATAAAATCTTATTATCAAACTTAATCGTATTTGTATAAGATTCTTTATTGTCTGCATGTGCAAATGATGGAATAAGTAGTGTTAATGCCATAATTGCTGAAATAAGTAGTTTTTTCATATTGACCTCAATTCTACCTAATCCATTCAACTGGGGTAGCTGGATTCGAACCAACGCATGAGGGAGTCAAAGTCCCTTGCCTTACCGCTTGGCTATACCCCATTATAAACGCCTGAGATTACAGCGTTATGCGAACATCTTTAATTTCCTTATTGTTTAGAAACGTATCCACACAACTTCCGTCATGTAATGTTCATGCCTGATAATTTACGTTTACCACTCGTTACGTTATAACTTACTATGCCAGCTTTCAATTATCAAAATCCCCGCTAAAGGACTAAGTTGCTTTACTCATTGACATCACAATCAACCTTGCGAGTCTCATGTGCGTAGGTTAATCCTACGAAAAGACACTGTTGGTTATAACGGGCGATGACTTTTGCTATTATAAATATTAATTGAACCAATATATACCATATATAAAAATCATCTATTATTCATGGACACCGTCGACACGCATCGCCTTGTGTTTCAAATCCTTTTGAGATTCAAAATGCACAGCGCCGACACGTTACTGAAAGGCTAGCAACCTTTACAGCTGTAATCGTTGAAATGGCAACAAGCCATCAGCAACATATTACTGATACTCGCACTTGGCGCGACCCTCGCACTGAAGTATCTTACATCGTCTCACCTACTTCAACAATAACTCACATACTGTCATATGTACCTTAGCAGTAGCCCTCGGTTTAAAAGTTACCTTTTAAAAGTTATCATTTTATAAGCTGTTTCCACTATCATTGAAAACATTAAGACCTATTTTGCTTAGATTGACCCATAACGGTACGATTGTGGATGTCCTAACACATATCGTTTTCCTATATCACTATAGATTATCTCAGCTAAGCCTGATTTCACTTGCGTGAAACACACCCTGGAGGATTCGAACCTCCGCCAACGGTTTTGGAGACCGCGATTCTACCACTAAACTAAAGGTGTTACTTTTTCATTGCTCTAATCACTGTAATGATTGAACAAATATATGTAAAAATTAAAATTGTTAGAATTGCAATAATTGATAGTTTAATTAATGCAGCAAAAAGAGAAATAATTAAACTAGAAATACAGACTGCAATAACTAATGCAATACTTAATGCTATAATTAATTGTAATTTACTCATTTGCAATTAGTCCTTTCAGTTCTGATTTGTTTACGGATGAAGCAGGGCTCGAACCTGCGCGTGTTTGACCACCTATCGCGTTAGCAATGCGACCTCTTCACCAACTTGAGTATTCATCCATATAGAAATCACGAATAATCGTGATTTTACGCAATCTTAACGAATGCGTTCAAGATGTGGAGTCCAAACATATCGCACATTGTTTCCATTACGAATTACAGTTGGCCCCGTATAGGTAATACGATAACGTTTTGTTGCTGCAGATGCTGTTGAACTTGTAAAGCTACAAGCAACACCTAGACAAGCAACAGCTAATAAGGCAAGTGCAACCTTTTTCATAGGCTTCCCCTTTGTCTGTAAATTAAATAGTTATCACAATCCAGCATATTTTAGTGTCTTTGCTTTGACAAAATGGTCAGAGTAGGAATTGAACCTACGACACGCTGGGCTTCAACCAACTGCTCTACCGCTGAGCTATCCGACCTAAAACTCCACCAGCAGGACTCGAACCTGCGACATTCTGATTAACAGTCAGACGCTACTACCAACTGAGCTATGGTGGATTAAATGGACGAAGACAGATTCGAACTGCCGAACTCAATGAGAGTGGATTTACAGTCCACCGCGTTTAACCAACTTCGCTATTCGTCCGTAAAAATCCCACAAAGTGTGAGATTATTTTTGAGGTCTTTCAATTGAACACATTGAATACTTAAACTTTTAAAAAAACTTATTAAAAATTGTTATTAGGCTATTATAGCCTATAGATTATGCTAGAGTCGAACTAGTAAAATATCCGTTATATCATAATCCACTGATTGAAAATCAATCTGTCACACTATTCCAGAGTTGAACTGGTGAAATTCCCAATTTCGAATAGCGTGAAGAGGTACCACTTGCAATTATTTACCACGTCAGGCTTATAAACTAACCTTTATAGTATTATTATACCATAAAAATTAAAGTTTGTCAAGCCCTATATGCTATTTCAGTTTCGAACTGATGAAATGCCCTGATGCATAATAGCACACTTTTATTTATTACTAGCAAACTACTGTTTTTTTACAAACAGTTAACAACTTAAAACACCTGGTCTGACTTTGATGACTTGTAATGATTGATACATATATTATACCATAACAATTAAAGTCTGTCAATCCCTATATGCTATTCCCGTTTCGAACGGATAAAATGCCCAAATGCATAATAGCACACTTCTATTTTTACAAATAGTCATCAATAACACTACCAAATAGCCTACGTTTGAATCCCAATTTTCAAACTTTTACTCTATATGTGGGCTTTACTAACGTTAACTTTTATAATCCTATTATACCACAAAAATTAAAGTTTGTCAAGCCCTATATGCTATTTCAGTTTCGAACTGATAAAATACCCAAATGCATAATAGCACACTTCTGTTTTCTACAAACAGTCATCAAACGTTCACACTACATATCCTACGTTTGAATCACATTCTTCAAATAATCTCAATGCCTATAGGCTTTACTAACACCCTTTGCATGGTCCCAATACCGCTAGGCTTTACTAACGATTAACTTTTATAATATATATTATAGTTCTAAATAAGAATATATTTTATAGTAAAATATAGTGTTTTCTTATCGACGAGGGCCTTCAATTATAGAATCATTGAAGACAAAGCAGACCTATAAGCTACTTTCTGCAAAAAGTTTCTTCAAAACTTCCTGAGCCTGACGTCTAATTGCTAGAGAACGTTTCCAACAATTAATACGCTATTCTAGATTCGAACTAGTGAAATGCCCGGCTGCATAATAACGCACTGAAAAATTAAAAATTTAATATGGAGGTCATTTGGAAAAAGAAATCACATTAAAGATTTCATATATTAAGTGGGGGTATGTGTGCTTGCACACATACATTGGGGCGAAAACGAATAAAGTCGAAGACTTTATGAGTGCCCCATATTTCGAAATTGTGTATACAATTTCGAAAGCAAATAAATAACCTCTTATTCGCTTTATTGTTGTAATTCATTTTGGTCAGAAAAGTCAAAAATACTTGGGTCAATTGCATCTTCATCTTCTCTCGATTTAGTTAAAGCTTGTTCAATAACATAATCTCGAGCAACAGCTTCTGCATCTTTGACGCTTAATGATGCTGCAAATTCACGAGCTTCAGCTTTTAGTTCATTGGACGCATTGTCCCAGATTCTATCAAGTCGATTATCCATAAAAATCTCCCTTATTGTTGTAAATCATCTTTATCTGAGAATACGAATATATTTGGGTCAATATAAAATTCATCGGCAACTCGCCAAGCGTCATCATCGTACACACTTTGAACAATATCATCCATTGATACGTCATCACCAACAATGGTTGTTAAAAATGGTGTTGTTTTAAGCACATTGTTTTTCATCTCAGTAGGTGCTGTGTTCCATTTATCTTGAATAGTATCCATTAGTGCTTGTGATGGTCGATAATACTTCTTATCAATTTCAGTTGGTAAACTATCGGTTAATATTAATAAAGCTAATGCCTCATTATAAGCAATATCATCTTTAACTTCAACTCTGCCAACATAGTAACCATCAGTTAGTATACGATGCTCATCCATAGGACCTTTGATTATTCCGGCGATGGTTGCATTATGAACGGTACCTAATGACATTTTCGTTAATGATACTGTACTATCAATTGTTTCTGTTGCATATAAGCGACTACTTTTCACAGCACTCGCATCAACAGTTGTTGCTAAAATATAACTGTGGTCTACATTACTATTGGTTACAGATGACCGTTCTATATGACAATCTTCAATAAATGCATCTGTAATTGTATGCTTTTGCATATATACATAATTATTGCCATAAAATATAGTGTCTGAAATTGAATTATCACTATGACTGCTGACAATTGTCGTTTCTTGTGTGTGAAAATCAACATCTTCTAACATTAAATGATTATTATCAACATCGCCTCGTATCTCTATCATAATATTAGGATTTCCCAAATCAGGTACTTTTACATTTTTCAAAGTTACTGAATGGGCTCCGTCTTGCTCTGATATAGTTATACAACTGTCGGCTTCTTTAATAGTTGCTTTACCATCACCATTTGGCATATCAACTATTAAACCTTTTTGAACCTCATAGCCTAAACGTGGTGAATTCGGGTTTATCTGCTTTATAGTTACCATATATATTACCTGTTGTTATTATTACGTCATACATATAGTATATACCAAAATAGGCGATTTGTCAAGTTTCAATAGTCTTAATTAGTCACTTTATAGTTGTGTAATATTATTTTTGCAGCTAATTTACACATATAATCTTTTTGCTGTTGTGTTCTATGATATGTTGGTCTAGTAAGTCGATTAACCGTTTGTTTTGCTACGTTATCTTCAAAATCCATAATAACTTTAATCTAAACTATATTCCAGACTTTGAATTTCAGCAAGTGGAAATCCAAATAGGGTACGACTTGTTAAGTATTCAATAAACCATCGTTTTCTGAGTGCTGTTTTATATCTATTATCATTAGCTGAGTCAAACGTTTTTAATACATGAGCTTCATTGAGTACTTCAAGTTCAACCGGTAAAAATTCGTTGATATTATCAATAGATATGTGACTGGCATAATTAAGCAATTCTAAGAATTCATCAAATTTCTTATTACTCAAAACTGTAGGGTCAAATGCGAAAACGGTGTCTTCATAATTTGGGTCTGTTTTGAAAATGTTGTTAAATTTCGATGGAAAAGAGTCTCCAAAAATATGTAATGAAAGTTCTCGTTCATTAAATAGAACAATACTTTTATCTAGTAAGTCATTATACTCGGTTAATGTGACAGGTTTACCTGGATAATCTTCTAGAAATATATCACGTACAATTCCAACTGAGCCTCCGTCAGTATTTTCATAAATCTCACCAGATTTTAATGTTAATTTATAATTAAAATGTGCTGTCATTTTTCACCTCAATTTACAATACGGCATAAGTCTTCATAACTATAGTCAGATACTAATTTATCCCCTAGTCTTTTGACTGGGTATGCGTCAGTAAGATATAATAATCCGTTTTTGATATATACATCTCCATAATTAATATCTGATAATAGCATTGTTGTGTTGTTTTCTAATGTTACTGTCATGTTCCCTTTCCTTTCTCGCACGCCTTCGGCGTGCTTATTTACTTTTAGGGGGCTTCGCCCCCTCGCTCGCTTCGCGAGCTCACCCCAATCAAAACGTTGGGATGATTTCACCATCGTCCACTATGACAAATGAACAATCACCGATATGCCCACCCATTGGATATGTTGACCAGGTGTCAATATAAGTTACACCGTCATGTTCTTGTACCGTGTTTACTGGTGTATGGCCTACAACTTGATTTGGTACACGTGAACCTGGATAATCTGGTCTCAACCATAAGCATGAGCCAGGTTGTCTGTCTAATTGACGTAGTTTACCATAATGTTCAATACTTGGTTCAAACATCCAGGGTTTAATGTCATCATATTTACAAAATCCAGCGTGTGAATAGGTGATATTATCTGCTTGATAAGCTACTTGTACATTAACGTATTTTAAAAAGGCATAGACGTCTAAACGGACATCATAAAATGGTGATGAATATGGCTGATATTCATTGGTGATGTACGGCACATCGTGATTACCTAATAAGAATACACAATCAAATTCATCATAAAAATCTTTTAAATCATCAATGGACTCACGATATAAGGCTGCATTGTTAGTTTGATGCCAGTCGTCAAAATAGTCACCAATAAAAACAATCTTATCGATTGATTGAGTATTTACAATTTCGGCAACCTTTGGTAGCATTTGTTTTGTCTTTAAATGAATATCTGGTACGACTAAAATTTTCATAAATGTCACCTATAGTTTAGTTAATTGTAATGTTGTATTTTTGTCAATAAATTCATTAACTTTTTTCTTATTGTATACGGCTCTGACGTTTAAAATTCCAGCAATTATCCCCATAGCTACCGCAAAAATAATAGTTGTGATAGCTTTTGAGAACCCTTGATTAGTTACTTGTGCAATAGCCATTAAACCAATAACAACAGCTCCCATATACAAGCCCGCCATTGATTGATTACTCATTTGGTATTTATCATAATGTTTTTGATAGTCATTATAATCTTGTTCATATGATAAGGGAACTATCTTAATAAAATACCAAGTCGGACTAATATTGACATAGCCTTCATCACGTAAGAATTCTGATAATTCGTCTTTGATTTTTTGAATATCTTCGGCCGTTGGTTGTAGTTTCATCCATTCATCAATGTAATTGTCGGTTGAAACTACGGCTGGGCAATTTTTAGGTCTTTTAAATTCTTGTTTAAAAATATCAATTAAATGATTCATCTTAACCCTCATGTTTCTTATTATATGCGTCAACTAGTCTATTATAAACTAGTTTATTACCACCTGACACTTTACCACGTTGATGGTACAATTGGTTGTATAAGTCTTCATCATGCAAGTAATATTTAGCAATAAATAAAGCGACCGCTTGACTTCTACTAATACCTGCTTGGCAATGTACAAGGACTTTCTCAAAATTCTGATGTGCAAACTGATAATCTAAAAAGTCAATTATATTTTCAGCTTGTTTTACTGTTATAATACCACTATGTGTGAACGGCACATGGTCAATATCATCAAAAAATACCCAGTGTACTGCTGTATATTTTGAATATGTAATATAATTAGTACGTTCTTTAAATGTTTTAAACTTGTCATCATAATCATTGATTGCAATTAGCAATGTTGGTTCACTTGGATTATGTCTTCTAATGAATTGTTTTGAAACAGCTTGACATGTTATATGCGGCTGATAATCTTCTGTTAATTTGTCCATAAAAACACTCCCTAGATAAAAAGTAATATGCTACTCATATTACTTTACAATTATAATGGGGTTTGGGGATATGTCCCCATTTTAGTCTTGTGTAAACAAGACCTAATAGCCACCGTAGCTATATGTTCCCCAATGTTTTAGTAATTCATGTATTGAACCGCCAAAGCGTCCATTTAATTGGATACTAACAAGTGCTTTATGTGATTCTGGTGTATCCATACCAGCATATCCACTAGCTGTTTGTCCAAAGCCGGCACCTTCAATTTGGTGAAGTACATATAAGGCTTCAGGTGTTGATAATGAATCAATTAATGAATCAAGTCCTGTTGATGCGTGATATCCACTACCATTACTATGTCCAGGAATTCCTAATAACAAATTAATGGCTTGTTGTGCTTTAGATGATGATTGCATTATAAGTAAGCCATCACTTCCAAATTGAATACCATCATGTGTTACAGGTGTGTAACTTGGTGCTTGAGACGCTTGTGGTTGTGATGCAGGCTGTGAACTAGATTGCTTAGATGTTTCTGCCTTTGCTTTTTCAGCTTCCTGCGCTTTAGCTTTTGCCTCTTCATCAGCCTTACGCTTAGCTTCCTCATCTGCTTTACGCTTAGCCTCTTCATCAGCTTTTTTCTTGGCTTCTTTTTTGGACTCCATATTATGCTGTGAAGTGGTGTTTAATTGCGTTGCTTTAGTTGATGTTTCCTGTTTATATAAATTAGATTTCTTTAAATGTAACTTATATAATTTTTTTGATAATTTATCGACATCAGATTCTTCATCAGCGTGTGATGTGAATAATTCTGAGATTCGTTGTACAATTGATTTATGTGATTCTTTATATTTTGCGTCTGTTAATTGCTTATCAACTTTTTGTATCTCATTTGATACTGATTGCATTGTATCAGCATGTGTTACTGGAGTTGCTGCAAATAACGTTAGTACGGTTGTCGTGAGTAAGAAATATTTCTTCACGAATAAAAAACCCCCTTTATGATTATAATTCCATTATACCATAAAAGAGGTGTTTTGTCAAGTGCTTGCTTTAACATCAGCCAAAACTGACCGTGTGTATGACCTATAATCACTTTGAATATATTTTTGCATTGAATCTAATGGTGTTGTATGATATCCAGGTTTTTCAATCACACTTAAGTTCACATTAGGATATGCTAAACTTGCCAATATATTTTCTTTAATATCTAAATTCTGTGTTATAAATTTTTGTGTATCGATAACTCGTTGGTTAATAGACCCAAACATTTGATTTTTAGTTTTTAATTGATATACAAATCTACCATCAATTAGATAATTGATTCGTGGTAAAATAGTTTTTTGCTTTTCAAATTTATCTGTCTTATACCAGTCTTCAATATCAAAACCTGTCCATACTGCTATTTTGACATCTGGTATTTGCTTTCGCACTTGGTCAATAATATAAATAGTACTGTCTATGTTTTCCACTACAATTGGGTCACCACCCAATAAACTTAAATTTGGTTGCATACCTCGCTTGATGAGTTGTGATTGTAAAGCGTCTACTATAACACGTACAGCTTCATCATTATCCCAGTACAAGTCTTCTTTTCTGTCCCATGTATCTTGATTCCAACATTGTGGGCAATGAAATGAACAAAAATTGAAAAATACAGAAACTACAGGACCTTGACCAAAATCGTTATCAATATCAAATTTATTTATCTGATGTATGTAAGCCATATTAGTTCCCTATGATTTCTTGAATAACGTTTTGCATGTGTCTGATAGAATTTGTTTCTTCTACTGATAGTAAGTGTGGCTTCAAATAGATATGCAATTTGTTGTTCTCTTTACGTCGTAATGGAAGACCATGGACTTTACGCCAATTATTTGACCAATACTTTGCGTATTTATAATTACGACTGACATCTTCATAGACAACGTCTTGTGTCTTTGTTGACTCAATGTCAGGTTCAACATAAATAAATAAGTCGTTATTCATGTACAAATTTACCTTTCGTGATGGTTGCATATTTATATGTTCGCTTATTGCTATATGAATAGCGAGAGTCATAATCAACATTGTATCCCAATTTCTTTAATAAATAGCTTACCTCAGAAAATGGTACATTATTTTGTTGACGTAACAACTCTTGCAATTTTTGCTTTTGCGTGTCATTACGAAATGTTGTATGACATGCTAGTTTGCGGTTATATACGGGTACTGTTAAAGTTCCATCATGTTCAACAATTTTTGTAACACAGCGTAGGTATGCGAATTTAATTTGGTCATTAATATCGACATCAACAGCTGGTTCAGAGTCTTCTTCGGTTAACTGTTGAGCTAATTGTAAATTAGCAGCTTTAAATAGTTCTAATTGTGCTTTAAGTTTTGCATTTTCATCTTGTAATGCAATATGGTCGAGTTCTTCTTGTGATAGTGTATCTACTTTTTTAAATCTTTGTAAAAATTTTAACATATTGTCACCCTTTGCTTACTATTTTGTTTACTATTTTGTTTACAATTTGAACTATTATAGCTTTATCTTATTTAGTTCGTGCAACCATAACAACATCATCCTCGATAATATAATCGAGTTTTTCATCTTGGATAAATTCTTCAATATCTGTCATATCAAATTTATCAACAGTCAATGTTAATGGTTCGTCAGTCACATTGTGAATGGCATCTTTTAATTCATTAATATTCATAGTTCAAAATTTCCTTTAATAATATCAATATAAAAATCACGAACATTTACAGGTTCAATATGAATACGAATTTTATTTGAATCTGATTCATAACTTGTGATTTTCATTTTTCGTGCGTAAAGAGCTACTGAATTAATCACATAGCCTTTAGGTCTGTTTGGTGTTGTTAATGGTTGTTGAGATTCTAAACCATTATTGTCAACACGTGTAACTACTGCTCGATAAATATCTTCGTTAGGATATTCTTTCAAAACTTCAGTCAATTCCGTTTTGTATTGTTTCCTTTTTGATTTTTTAAACATTCAGTTTCCTTTTCATTATAAATTCAATATATCTTCTAATACTAACAAATAGCTTTTATTATAGATAATATGAATACATGGCATCATTGAATAACCCTCGGGCTGAGCTCCACCAGTGACGGTTAAAGCATATAATTCATTGCCCGAATTCTCCGTAATATATTTTGCATATTCTTTGGCATCGTGTAATGCCACATCATAGTCGTCACTTGTAATGTCAAACACAATATGAACCATATGATTATTGTATTTTTCAGTTAATTTACGAAAAATTTCAACATCAACATCATCTCTGATTGGTTCATATTTCTTTGCGGTTCGTGTCATATGCTTCCATAGATTTGTTAAATGGCTTTGACCATTAATTTTTTGCTCACCTAAACTCATAACATTCACCTAAAATTTGATACGCAAAGTTGCTTCTAGATAATAAACATTATATGGCTTTACATATTTACCGATATGATATGTAATATTATCAACAGTAAATTGTGAGATTAACGGTTCTAATCGGTTTGTAATTTGATTAGAATACTCATCCATTTGGTCAATATCAATATATGATTGAATGATTGCAGCTGTATTTTTTGTTAAATCAACAGTTATTTCAATATCAGCATAGGCATATCCGTCTTCATAATATTTTTCAATTTGATTACGAATATGTTCATAGGCACTTTCTCGAGTGTCTGCATTTTTTGATTCTAAAAATGTATTTAATTGACTACGAAACGCATTGATATGTGTATTTAATGCTAATGTTCGTAAATTAGTTTGATATTCCATAAAAAGTTTTCCTTATATTTTCATTTATACAGCTCTGAAAAACATAGACAAATGTGGACATATATCCCTTTGTCCTATTTTTCTCACGTTTGTCTGCAAATGTATTCCCATATCCGTTTCCGGGTAATGACAGTGACATTCTCTTAACGCTTCTAGAGGAGTTCTCCTCAGAGGCTGAGCTAGGTTGATGGATAATAACGGTCAGCTATGATAAGCTGTTTATTGAATTTTATTGCCTTGTATTCCATTTGAAAACGAAATTTTCCAAATAATGAACGATGTAGATTTTTAGCCTTTTTTGACATCTGCATAGATTTCACATCTAAATCTTCGATAACAATAATGTCATACGTTCGATAGAGATATGTGGTAAACTTATGCAATAAATCATTTTGAATGGCTGTCGCTTTTTCATAAAGTGCCTGTAATTTGGTTCTCATTACAGTATAACTTTTTGAGTCTGAAGCTTTTTTACCATTCACATGGCGTTTACGAGCTAAACGCTTTTGATAAAACGCTATTTGTTCATATATCGAATTTAATCGTTTGGGATTAATTGAATAGTGACCATCAGTATAATCAAAATGATTGACATTAGCGTCAACGGCTGTATTTTGACCAGTTTTCACTAATGGTTCAATTGGTATATCAACAACTAAAGATGCATAATACTTATCATTCACTTTTGTGATTGAGCAATATTTAATATCACCATCTGGTAAGGAATACCCTTTGAAAGGTATAGCATACCAATCACCCTTGTATTGGCGAGGTTTGTCTAAACGTAGTTTCCCATTTCTGATACAACTTCTATCGGTTTTAAACCCTTGCTTAGGATTCTTTTTTTGTCTGAAAGTTGGTTTACCTGTACGTAAGGCTTTATTTTCTTTATTATTAAAGAAATATTGCCAAGCCTTTGCCAAATCATCAACAGCAAGATATAACACACGTGATGACAATTGATATTGCCAATCTTGTTTCTGCTTAGTCAGCATTTTACGCACGGTATAATGTGATGGGGCTGGATATTGTATTAATAAGGCATTTTCATCATCGGTAAACGATATGGATTTATCTTTTACAGCTTGCTTCACCTTAAGACGTAAATCGCTAGATAAATGCTCTTGTCGTTGCTGATATAATGATATCCAAGCATCAAGTGCTTGATTCCAGCAGAATCGCCGATAGTCACAGAGCATATCAAGCATAGTTAACATAGTTTTGTTAGGATAAAGTCGAACCTTTTTAGTAATATCCATGAGATTTTCTCCTTTCATTTAGTATATTTATATTATACCATAAAAACGGAGAAATGTCAAGGCTTTTTATAACGTTATATTTATCCACGTTTGTCCATGTTTGTCTATGTTTTAGGGTGCTAGACCGTTGCACCTATAGCTGGACTTGAACAGCAGTATTCCATTATATAGGTACGGCAACGATTGTTGCGAATTGTTATTCTTATGCGTTCTGCATAATATGCCGAATAGCATGTTAAATAAATTTGTCAAGTTTCAAAGACTGGTGATTTATATCACTTCATAAACCTTATCGAAATTGGTTCGTTTGACTGGATAATATTCGTTTTCAACACCTCGGATTAAAATTTCTGTAGGGTATAACTTTTCAACGCCTTCTAATGTGTTTATTAAAATATATCCTTGTTCTTGTATTTCTTTGATTAGGTCATTTCGTTGAAGAGAAGTCAACGGTTCATTTTTATTAACTACATATCCTACAAAATTTAGAACGTCAATTATATCTTTTTCACGTAAAGACTTTAGTTCCACATATTCAACCTCATAAACCTTTTTGACGAATGTATTAACGGTATTTGGAACTTTAATATACGTTTTTAAGAAAATCTCATGGTCGATAGACCAAAAACATTTATCCGTGTTTTCTTCAAAAATAATCCAATTTCCATACTTTAACGCAATTTCGCCACGTTCTTTTTGGATATAAATTGTTTTATCATTTTCATCATATCGAACAGGTTCTTTATTGGTTCTCAACAATTCTAAAAATTTGTCGAGGTCTATATTGTGGGTGTAATGGATTGCCATTACTTCAATTGGTTTTTTACGTGCTTTCATATGATTTCCTTTGGATTTATGACTTTGTGTTCAATCTGAAATAGATTTCAGTACCTAACCACTGAATAGTTCCTACAATCGCCCCAACTGCAAAAATTGATTCAAAACTTAATTGTAATAGATGTAAGAATAACCAAAGTAGTAAAGGTGTTAATATAGTTGTTGGTATTGCGTAAATCATTTGGGCGACACCGTTCAAATCGTGTCGATATGAACGACTAATAGCCAACCACATATAGTAGCGGAGTTTTGTTACTATCTCAATAGGTAACAATATCCAAATGATTGGGGATATAATACCTTTATAGATTGACTCAGGTAGCTTTAGACGTTAACTCAGAAACAAGATGCTCAATATACTTGTTAGGCTCTACTAGGTAAACTTTCTCACCTAAAGTTTGTAATTTATAAAGTTTGTCTTCTAACCTAATAATATCCTCCGAAAGAACATCATGATACCAATCTAACCCCGAGCGAGCAATTACTCTTGAGATGTATTCTTGTAAATGCTCCCTGTTGCTAGGGTTAGGTAATACGTGGATAATGGGTAAACCCCATAAACGCAACTCCCTTAACAATCGTTCATCGTCGGTTACAAAAATTGCGTCATAATAACCAGTAGTATAAATTAGTTTAATCTTTAGCGCACTTGCTTTAAAGAACTCTCTCTGGTCGTTTTCGGACATATCTTTAGTCGATATACTTTCATAAAGTTCTGCATCAAGATATTTTTCTTTATGTTGATTAGTCAGGGTAGTTTTTCCAAGACAAGGGAACGCTGAAATAATTATTGTCATTTTAACACCTCTAGTATAAGTTATTATATTTAGGAACAACCTAAGTTACCCAACCGATTTCGACGACATTGTCCGCAGGGGAACCGATAAACGCGTGGTAGAGCATCTGTGTCAGCTTTTGACGGGTCCAGGGTTTATTCGGTAACATCAGATGCCTCGGTATTAGCAAATGCAAGGTTTTCTATAACACCGGACATGACATCGAAGTTATCTTCTAAAAGTAGAGATTGCAATTCGCTATTTGTTAGTTTATTTATCGCGATGATAATGCTTCGGCTACCAAATTTAGATTGAAGATTTTCCACTGTGAACATGTTTCCGTATTTTAGTACAATTTTTAATTTTTCTGGGGAAATTTGAGAAATTTCATCTGGAGTAATGATTGTCAAACCGTGTGTGAGTTTTGATATTGGTACACTGTTTACCATCTCAACTAAGTCTGCAATTTGTAGTTCTTTAAAAGCTGTCAATACATTTCCAAGAGGTACTTTTGATAGTAATCTAGGTAATGATTGACCTGTCTGTTTCTCAACCTCATTTACTTTATTAATAATTTTTAAATCGAGCATATATTCTTCCTCATTTTTTTTAGTATAATAACATTTTCAACTCGTTGATTATTAAACATGTGGCCCGACTTGCACGGGCGGGCTTTCATAGCGCACATGTCACACGATTATTCACCATGTGTTTCTGCGTAAGATGCTTGTCCAAGTTGTCCGCGTTCAGTACCATGACGAACACGTTCTTTGATTTCTGACCACTTACCATCATTAACAGCTTGCACACCAGAACGTTTAGAATATGTGAGATATCCACACACTCTCTCTACAACTAAGATATCTTCACTTCCGCAGTTATCACAGTTCATGAGGAAATCCCCATGTTCTCCACATTTTTCACATACTGAGCTAATGACATTAACCCCAAAGTACATACCTTGTCGCATTGCGTATTTTACAATAGCTTCAAGTGATGCTGGTGATACACCATAGTTAAACTCTGCGTATGAAATGTGTCCACCTCGTGCAATATTGTGGAATTCTTTTTCATAGTCAATTTTATCAATTGCACTTGAATGAATCCATACGGGTTGGTGGAAACTGTTTGTTAAGTAGTCTCGGTCTGTGACACCTGGAATTACACCATATTGCTTTGTGAGAAGTTTTTCCCACGTGAATACGAGAGATTCAGCGGGAGTACTGTAAAGTGCATATGGATGATTATCTTTTTCACTACGTTCAATACGAATTTTATTTACGTGATTAAGAAAATCAGCTTGAATTTGTTTTCGTTCTTCATCGGTTACTGATTCCCACTCAGAACCTTTCATAGCGTTGACCATTTCATAAAGACCTGTGTAACCAATAGAGGCTGTTGCACCATCTAATAAGCGTGAGTCTTTAACTTGTTGGTCAGGGCGAATACGTTGCCATGCTCCGCCTTCACACCAGAATAATGGGTTTGACGAACCATAGAGGTTTCCGACACGTTCGTATCGCCAGTTTTGAATATCGAAGACCATGTTGCTGTATTTGTCAACAAGGGCGTCGAATTTTTCTTTGTCAAAGTTGCCTTCAGCATCACGTGCTTCAAGGGCGAACTTAACAGGGTTGAGTGATACGGCACCAATATTGAATCGACCATCAGTAACGTCTTTACCCGTTTCAGGGTCGATAAATGGTGAGAGGTGCGCGCGACACGTGTGATTCCACTGTCACCAGTGGCACTGACTATATTATCAAGTTGTTTAACTTGTCTTCCGCTTCGGTGTGGATTCAAGTCACACCTACATTAAGGAGATGTTCTCCGCCGCTACATTCATCACGGCTAGTCGATACAGGTGCTATTAGAAATAATATTATCAAAGTAAGTTTGAACGCCAATTGATTGAATATGGTCTTTCAAGAGATTAGCATCTTCCATTGTATCAGTGCTAGATAAAGGCTCATAATTATAAATATTTTGTACGTTAGCATGATAGTCTTTTTTAGACATTACGCTAAGTTCTTTTGTGTTATTATTTGATAAAATGATAAATGCTTTCATTGTTTGTCCTTTATTCTAATAGTTTCCCACGGTCTCATCTTTGAGGTTCTCACCAACGACGCTTCCAGAGTCGTTTCATCAAAGACCTAACCGTTAGCTAGATTTTCTAACCCTCAGTGAATCAGACTGAGTTCAAAAGATTTTACATGGGCTGTCGATTTACATCTACCCATTGGAGCAATGGTTTGTCCGCTACGTTCATAAACGTCACGGCGATAATGTTCACCTTCGCCATCATATTCCATAGATAAATAATCTGGATAAAGTTTCTTAGATGAACATTCAAGACTTAGTTTGAATAAGTCATAGTTTGGTGAATCTGGTTCACCATTAACTTCACTTCGGTACATGAAGACTAGTTTAGGGAAGACGTCGCGGTTGTCTGGTGACATGCGGTCTTCTAGAATGGCGCGTGTGATTTCACTACCCCATTTACTTGTATCCATACCAAAGCTGATGGTTGTAAACATGTTGGCCCTTTATTTTCATAAAGGCATAGACTATATCTTAGGTACCTTGACCTGAGCGCTTCCATTTAAGGGATTTTCACCCACTGCGTATCAATAACAGCCGTACTTCTGTTGTGGACTTTCACCACCCACTACGGGAATAGTCGTTACACGTTCTCTTATTTAGAGCTTCGCACGGGATTACCTCTGTCCAAATGTTGGAGTTAGGCTCTCTTATCAGCATATTCGTCCTCTGATGAGGTTACATTTTTATCTTATTTTTGCTTTGCCCGTTAGCCTTCTTTCGAAGACACCCTTGATAGGTTCACTTTCGTTGGCCCCTTACTTAAGGCGTTTGGCCCAACGCATTTTGCGTTTGGGCGAGTTCATAGGTGTAACTTTGGACACCTTGTTTAATTTCTTTGAGTGTTTTATCTGTTGCATAACGTTCAGCGTCTGTAATACCGTATTCTTTAGCATCGTTTAGATAGTGCTGATAGGATTTTTCAGCGTACGGTGCTAAGGTGCTGTCAATGTGATTGACCGTGAAACCACCAAATTGGTTCCCAGATACTGCGATAGTTATACTTGATAAAACATCAAAAGCTGATGATACATGCTTTGGTTCTTCTGTTTTTTTATTATTGATACAAAAAGCATAGATACCATCATCATATTTAGTAATTCTGCTTATATTTCATCATCCCTGAGACAAAATATATAGCATGGATAACTTATATGACATATAAATATCATTATCAATTTGTTTTAATCCGCCTAAAACTAATCGATGGATATCTGATGTTGATACAATATCTTTGAAGTTTTTAACATCTAACCAATGTGCTACTTCATTTAATAAAACTGTAAAATTGTCTTCAGTTAATACTTTATTTACAGCACTGGCTGATTTTTGCGCAGCGTCTTCAATTTTATTAACATCGAATTGACTAATTTCACCTGATTTATTAACAACTAATAGTTTCTGCAAATCAGTTGCTTTCAATTTTTGTTTATTATAATGATATTGCTTATAAGCTTCGGTTACTTCGGGCACAACTGAATTAGTTGCCGTCATTGCAATATAATGCATGTCTTGTGGTAATAATAATTCACCATCAAGATGTTTATAAATTGCTTCCGAAATCTGCTTAAGTTCGTCATTTGATAATGTATAGTTGATATCAGATGCTGCTAAGTTGATAGCCTTTAACATTTTATCGATGTTAAATGGTTCACTTAGTCCATTTTTTTTAATTACCTTAATATTTGTTAACATTGTTTGTCTTACCTTTCGCATACAGGCATATGTGTGGTGCCTGTAGTCTATGGCTCATAGCCATACTTAACATTATTAAATTAATAGTGTTAAGTATAGCTATGATTTAACAATTATATTATATCACAACTATGTACTTTTGTCAATATTAAGGTCGCTATGTTTTATTCAATTTTATTCCAAATAGCTTTATCAAAGCCCCATGATGCTGGTAATGAATAAATATAGCTTTCAACTTCAGCAATTGGAATATTACATAAAGGATTCTCACCCATATCAATATAATCTAAATTTTTAACTAAGTATTTATCGTCATCATCGACGTCATCAGGTTCTTCTGTAAAGACTAAATTAAACATATCAACGGTCGTATTGTCCAAGTCAATGTCACCATTACTGTCAAGAACCCACTCAATATATACGGTACCTTCAGACCACGACAAATTGTTGCTAATATCGTTTTCCGTATAAGCAATTAATCCTCTATTTCGGTCGGATGCAATGATTTCCACATCATCTTTGAAAAATTGCTTAATATACTCTTGTGATGCTACTGATGATGAACTGACACCTGAAATGGCTAATTGACATGCAATATTGAAAAAGTCAATCGGGTTTTTCTTCTTAAATTCATCTACATCAATGCGTTCATCTTTGAGCAATGACGGTAATGTGTCTCTGTATTCATCATAAAAAGCTATTACTGACTCATATAAATCATTAACTTCACCTGCTGCACTATCAGTATACGCTGACCAATGATAATAAATATTGTTTACTGTATTTCCATTAATAATATTCTCAATAACTAATCGTTGTCCCATACTATGCCTTTTCTATTAATTTCTTATTTGCTTTTTTTACTAATTGTGTGAACTCTTGTTGCTTATTTAGGTTTATTGATGCTCTGTGATATAAATTCACCTCTGGCCACAAATATGGATATCGCTTCAGTTTTCCATTAGATTGCTTACAAAGTAATCCACTATATTTGGCACCAATAATAAAATCTCGAGCATCTACAACATCATCATAACCTGGTGTCATTAATGTATATGTGCTCACAATTGTATCCACTGAATCTTTTAGTTTGTTAAATGTATATCCACTAATTGAATCATCATCTACAAGTACATATCTATCATCTGGTAAATTGATATTCATATGTGCTAGTTCAATTTCTTCATCATATTGTGTGCTAAACACTAAGTCATTAGCATGCTGTTGCCAACCACCAAGGTCGAAATAGCGACTAATATTTAATTGAATATCCCCTTTATAGTATTTATCTAAACTGATGACTTTATTCTTAAAGTCGGGAACATCTCTTAATTGAGTGTTGACATCAATCCAATCAATTTGTTCAAAAGAACTACATTGTAAAAATGCTTGTTCTAATTCACGTTTGAAGTTCTCATATTTGTCTTTATCTAACGTTGGATATGCAAATAAGCCATCATCTCTTATTGCCAGTCGTTTACCATTTCGAGGTCTTGGTAATGCTGTTGATTGTAGACTTCAGTACTTGATATAGTGTTTATTTCATCAGGTATAATATATACTAAATTTGAAAGATTTAAGTCGTCATATAATGCTTTAACTTTCTCAATGTCATTTTTATCTCTGATAACACATATATATAATCTATTATCAGTCAATGCAATATATCCAAATTCATATCTATCTGACCCAAATACATAAGCTTGTTTGGATGACTTGGAATATAATTCAGTCATCAATTGTGTGAAATTTGTATCATTATCATAATACAAATTAGCTCGCACATCAACATGTAACCAATTATAGTCACCAATTAACGATTGAGCTAAATATTGCCGTTCTTCTAATGTATATCTATTATGCTTTTCACGAATATAGTTTTGATGTGCTAAAATAAAACTTCCATATGATACAGTTTTACCTTGTGATTCTAACCATTTTTTAGCTTCATTCATCATTTGAACATGTCCAGAATGTAATGGGGAAAAGCATCCAGTTGTAAGTAAAACGTAATCAGTCACTTCAGGACTAGTTCTATTAGCTTCATCTATATTTTTACATAACTGTGGCTCTATATATCCAGCCTTTTCAGCTATTTCAATACCATATTTATCTATAAGTTCTTTATAACTATTCATATTATACCTATAGCCTGACTTGCACAGGCAGCAGCCTAAATCACTGTATAGGCCCTTGTTCTATTCTAAAATATTTGATAATCGACTGTAATAATCAATATACCCATCATCTGTTGCAGTAGACCATAAGTCTAAATGTACAGCTGGCGATAATGAGAAATATTTATGACGATTATAGGCATGCAATTTATCTAATGCTTGCTTATAATCATTATACTCGGCTTCAGCTTCTCCAGATAAGTTAACGGTGATTTTGTTTTGACGTTCACCAATGTATAATTCAACAATATCATATGGTGCACCAAACACTTCTGTATCAATACGTCCATCGTACATATCACCGTTTGGAGTTACCTGCATAATTGATTCGGGAATTCCCAATGTCTCTGCACATTTATAAACTTCTGATTTGTGAATATCTGAAATTAATTGTACATCCACAAGCCCATCAGAGGCTTTTCCAACATAGCCTAAATAGCAACCTTCGTCCATATTTGTAGTACCTACAAGAATTGGTTTGAAGCCTTGCTCATTAAGTAATGAATTTGTATAGTACAAATAGCTTGTGCGTACATAGGCACCCATTTGCCCAGTTGCCCACGGAGTTGTCTTTAACCCGGCAAAGGTCAATGCTGTGTGCTCATATGACTTCACCATTTCATTAATTGGTACAATTGCTAATTCTAGACCCAATTTATCACATAATTCATCAGCTCGATTAGTGGCATCATATTGATTTGTTAAAACATCATCATATAAAGGTAATGCTACTGGTACAATTTTACGAATTGGTGAATTAGCTTGCTTAGACGCTTCATTTACTAATGCTAACACTAAGGCTGAATCAATACCACCAGATACCGCAACTACAGCAGCATCAAGCCCACATTGAGTCATATATTTATTTAGCAATGCTGTTTTCTGTTTAATGTAATCATTAACATCAAAATCTCGGTCTTCTCTATAACGTTGCAACTCAGCAACTAACTCAGGGTGAATTGTTGCATGTTCATTATGGTTATAAACTTTCATTATTTTTCCGTTTCTATTTCTTTTGTTAATTGGTTTTCGCGTTCAATTAAGTTACGATGCTCTTCTTTCAGTTTCTGGTTTTCAGCTATTAAGTCTTTTAATTCTTGCTCAAGTTTTTTATCAGCATCGATTAAGTCTTGCATTTCTTGCTCAAATTTTTTATTCACAATAAGTTCGATAATTATTGCAACAATAAGACCAATACTTACAATTAAAATCGTGATGAAATCATTAACGGTCATAGTAATCGGGCTCCGTCCCACTCCCATTCGTAGCGTAATGCTCCGTCAGGGAAGAAAATAAGATTTCGCATATTTGAACCGTCATTATGTTCATTATATTTTGTTAAAGCATAACTGAACATAACATTTTGACCGTCATAATCAAATACATTACCAATATTTGGCAATTCAATTAATTTGTGTCCATGCTCGTCTAAGTAATTATAAATAGCCACCTTATCTTCTTCTGACATTTTATGTTCATTAATCCATGCTTGGGCTGTTTCACGACGATATTCATCG
>QWCW01000732.1_pt1 | contig 23959 bp, 43 predicted proteins | sample 1972691 | NCBI WGS metagenome assembly QWCW01 (sample SAMN09866698, study PRJNA288562) | Human oral metagenome isolate pre2_saliva, whole genome shotgun sequencing... | reverse complement strand
AGCTTTCGTTCTAGCCAGCAGACGTTTGGCGTAAGGAGTTGTCTCATCCAGCATAGGATTCGCTTTTGGCCAGTTGCTCATGTCGTCCACTTCTTCCGGATCATCCAACTTGCAGATGAACGGAAATAAGCGGAACTCATCAAGTTCACCATTCAAGATTTTCATTGATTTCTCAATCAGCTTGTCGTAGAACCCTTCACGGACATGCCCGTTGGTCCCATTGTAGAAGGTACGAGCATGGGCGATCTTACCAAGTCCTGACCGCTGGATTTTAACTGCAGAATCATTCTCAAATTGGTGAATTTCATCAAATTCTAGACATCCATCACGAGCAGAGTCCATTGTCTTCGGGTTATTCGTCCGATAAGAAAAGACCGAGTTGTTACCTCGGCCTGTAATAGACATCTTTGTCAAATAGTAATGGTCTTCCAATCCTCTTCGCTGGACAGTCTCATAAACTTCCTCAAACGAGACCTTGCCTTGCTTCTCAGAGTTAGCTGTGATAGTCACATCGTAATCTCTGACAGGATAGAGAGGACTGATGAAGAATGCGTCCCGGCTGGACATAAAACCATTCTTCCCTCCCCCACGAGCAAGGGTCAACAATATTTCATCAAATTGAGGTTCACCATCTTCTTTCCGAAAAAGAAAGATAAATGGCGTGATGAACTTTTGATACTTAGCCAGTGGAAAGAAATTCTTCTCGGTGAACTGGATATATTTCTCAATCAAATCATTGTCAAAATATAAATCATCCCTCGGATAGATTTTTTCTTTGATGATTTTGAATAAGAGTGAGCGTTCTTTGTTGACTTTGATTTTTCCTGATTCGGCAAGTTCGATGTATTCATCAATCAGAGGATGAGAAATCACAACAGATCACTTCCGTCCGATGGTGGCTTCTTCTCAACTGGTGAATTTTCAACCTCAAAGTCAAATGATCGCTCAATCGCTAGTAGCTGATTGCTGGTTGTATTGATTTCTTTGATCAACGAGTTTGCTTTTTGAAACCTTTGCTGGCCATTATGCACAGTGATGACCAAGCCGTCTTGATGAAGCCTCTCTTTTAGATCATAAAGCAATCGGACAAGATAAATATATCGATGGACTTTCTCGTACTGGATCGCATCTTTTTTTCGTATGCTGAAATTGCTGATTTTGGAAAGTAACTGGTTTTCCAATTCTTTTATATTTTTTTCTGTGTATTCTTCCATAAAAATAGTGCTTTGCATTTGGACAATCGACCCCTCCCACCGGTTCCCAGAGACCGATTTTTTTCGATTTTTTTCGACCGGGGGGTCTTTGAATTTTTCAAAATTTTAAATTTTCATCCCCACCATTCGTCAGAACGAAAATTTTTATTTTGCAACTTGGATGATTTGCGAAATTGAAAGCGATGATGTCGCTTGTTATGACACTCCTTGCACAGAGTACGAAGATTGTCTATATCTAAAGCAAACTCTGGATAATATTCCAGCTCTTTGATGTGATCGACTTCGAGGTTATCTGTAGTCACCTTCCCCTCATCTCGACACCAGACGCATTCAAAATGATCTCGACTCATTGCTTCGAGTCTTAATTGTCTCCATGATTTTGAAAGATAAAACTCTCTGCGACTTTCTCTTGTCGAAACATCTACTTTCAATTCTCAAATCCTCTGTAACATTTCATACTTTCAATTATCTATTTCTGAAATTCATTATATTATTTCTGAAAACTATATTGTTTTTCTCTCTTGAATTAGACATATCTTATATTCTGTCTGATTCGCCCCGGCATTAAAAAGCCAGCGAAATAAATGAATAGCAGGTAACTAATAAAACTAATTAGCGTTTTACTCGTTGTGTCTAATTGATAACTATAAATCAAAATTAGACATGGCTTTATCTCGTTGATCTTGTCTAATCCCAATGTACCTCAGCGTAATTGCAGGAGATGAATGATTAAATAGATCCATGAGCATTGCCACGTCTTTAGTCTTTTTGTAGTAATGATAGCCAAATGTTTTTCTCATCGAGTGGGTGCCAATGTTTTCAATCCCACACTCGATAGCTGCGGTCTTCAATATCCAATCGACTGTCCGCCTGTCCAGTGGTTTGTTTTTTCCGATGCGACTTTGAAACAGATAATGATGCAGTGGCATATCTTTGATGTACTCTCTGACTTCTTTCTTCAGAGTCTTTGTCATCTTTAGCTGTTTCCTTTTTCCAGTCTTCTGCTCTTTTATTTTGATATACCAACCTTGCACATCTTTTACTCGTATTCGCAGGATGTCGCCTACACGCAGTCCAGAATTGATGCCAAATAAAAAGAGCAAGTAGTTCCGCTCATTCCATTCTCGCAGATATTCCTTCATGGCTTGGATGTCATCCTTATCCCTAATTGGATCCACAATGTTCATCAACTCACCTCCTTCCAAGGTAAAATAAAAAGCCAGCTTATGCTGACTTGGCTGATATTAGGAGTACAGGATTCGAACCTGTGACACGCCGGTCATAACCCGACCGCTCTACCAACTAAGCTAACTCCTAACCCGTTTCATAAGGATCCATCGGTTCAGTTTTACCTGATGATATAATTTTACCACCTTATTTTTAAATTTTTTCCACACTTTAGACTGTATTTTTAACTTTTTTCCAAATTAATATTAATCTTAGTGTTCACAGACAGTTCATAGATTTTCTTTTCAAGACCACTAAAGAATGGCTCGATCACTTCCTTGTAAGCAAGAGACTTACTACAATGCAAGTATTTGATTGATGCTCCTTCCACAGTTAGAGTTCCATCAATGTATACTTCTTTGATTGCAGCCCATTGTTTTTCGGGTGTCAAAATTTTGATAGTGCTGATTGCTTCTCGAAGTAGTTCGAGACGATGCAGTTCTGGATCCGATTCTTTTTTGATGATGTCGGCCAGCGCTTTCGGTGTCATTACCTTATTACTCTTGATCCCTGTATTTGGATCGGTTGGTTTCCAAGGTACTTCAATTTCTTCAATCCGTTCCTTGATTTCTTTCTCGAATGGATACTGCTTCAATGCTAGGATTAAATATCCATATCTACTTCTTAAATTCATTCATTATTGTCCTCCACATCGATGATATGATCAATAATACGCTTTAAATCTCTTATATTGTCAAATGGCAGCACTGCATCGTGCAGATCTTCAAAGTATGAATCTGTTTCAAAAAACTCTTCCCCAAGTATAGCTATCTCTAGCTTCCCATTTATTTGGGAAATAGATAGAATTCTATTCGCTCGCATTGGTATATGTACATTATCCAAACTCATCATTTCCCCTTTCTGTTTTTAAAAGCTATCACACTGGCCCAGATCAGACCAGAGAGCCAGACCAGTGCGAGTAGTAAATAGATAAAATTTTGTAGAGTCATTGTTTCTTCTCCCCCGTCAATCGGTTTCTTTTAGCTTTCAATTCAAGACGATCATCATCACCGAAACATACTAGAGTTATTTCTTCCTCCCACTGGTTCTTTGTGTATGGGTATCTGTTTGGTCTCATCTTTCTACCTCTCAATCTTTATCTTTTTTAAAGAATTTATAAAAAATTACTGACCAATACGAAGTCCACATAAGGTATGATAAAGATTCAAGAAACTGTTCTAATGTCATTCTGTTACCTCCAACAATTCGGGATTTTCGTAGACGTTGCCGATGATTTCTCTATCGCTAACCACATTACACAATCGTTCAAAATTATTGTATCGAATCAAGCTGTTTACAAACATTCCTAAATCTTCTCTGTATTCGACAAATCCATTCAACAAACCATCTTTTGTGCCCAAAATATCTTTCTCATATATCTCCCGTAAATTTTTGTCAAACATCCCTGTGAAACGTCCTACTGATTCTATATTTACAGGACGCCAAGAACCTATTGTAATGTATTGTTCATTGGCTTCTACCACTTCGTTTATAATAAATGCTCTTCCTCTATCTTCAATTAAATCTCCGTATTGCCATTCTCCTTTGCTGCTTTCGTCAATGGATAACCCTCTAAATTTCGGAATCATCTTGCACCTCCTCGAAATTTTTAAAAGTAAATCCAACTCCATACATCAACAAGTAACTTTGAAATCTTACAAAATCTTCAATCAATTCCGCTTCTTGCATATCGTATTCAGCAATTTCATTTAAAAAATATTCTATGTCGTCGTGTTGCACACTACCATACTCTGTTCTTGTGTGATTCATTTCAAATTCGTAACCGTCTACATCGATTATGTAATGAATTCCATCTGTTGAATTTTCGTATTTGTAATCTTTAATAATCATTCTCCCACCTCCTCAATCTCAATCCCCGGACAATCGAACACCCAACCAAACCCGGCTTCTTCGAGCTGTTTTTTTGTGTGTTCTGTCCGATATTTTTTATCTAATTTTATTGACGATAACGTCCAAGCGTTTAGGTGCTTAATCAAGGTTAAGTAACTATATGATTCTTCAATCCGTTTAAACCTTACATAATACCGCTTCTCTTTCTCGACCTCGTAGCCAAAAATCCAAGCACTGGCGAATATTTCTTGATTTTTCCAATCTGATAACCATGTATCAACTTCTTCTTTTGCATATTCAAAAGCGCCAAACAATGAAATTATATTATTTTCTTTGCACGTCTCAATCCAATCCGCCACAAACTGCGGTACTACCGTCTTCTGCGGTTCGTCTAGTTGCTTCAAGTCTTTCAAAACTTCATCAGTTGCGATAATCGCATAAATAGTATTCTCATACTTTGTCACAATTTCCCTTTTATTCATTCTTCCACCTCCTCAAACTTTACGAACGTCATCCAGTGGGTTGTTCCTCTTTGTTGTCCAAACAATGGGTTAAATGGAATGACCTTTAGTATTTCTTTTACGTTTACCTGGCAATCTGACCACTTAAAAATTAATGTTCCCCCTGTTTTTAAAACACGCATGCACTCTTCAAATCCTTTAGCCAAATCCTCAGACCAAGTGTCTTTATCAAGTTGTCCATACTGTGCTTTCATTATCGAATTAGGACCAACCCGTTTCAAATGAGGCGGATCAAAAACAACCAAATTAAAAGTATTATTTTCAAATGGCATATCACGGAAATCACTGATAACATCAGGATGTACGTTGATTTTTTTACCGTATATTTCAAATTTTTCTTTTCTTATATCCATGAAAGTTGTATGGCTTTCATTTTTATCAAACCAAAACATCCGACTTCCGCAACAAGCGTCAAGTATTTTAATTTCTTCTGTCATTTTATCCTCCTAAATTGCTAAACGGGACTTCCCACTGATAATCATCGTATTCATAACAAATATTTTTGATAATTTCACCTTTTGAAATTTCAATTTCCTGCGTGAATTCCATGCCACACTCAAACGTAAAAATTTTAATATCAACATCAAACTTACTTGAAATTTCTTGATATTTTTCTGGTTCTACTGCCCATGCCTGATTAAAGTCATTTATCTCAATAACCAAATAATCATCATCAAGCCAAAAACTCAATTTATTATTTTGAATAAAGGCTCTTCTTGTACCATTGATATAAAAATAGGGTGCTGTGGTTGTTAATTCGAACCATCCAATTTCAAGATCCTCTTCAATTTTCACATTATCAGCAGTGCAAAACATATATTTCAATGCTTGTGCAATATTCTCTTTTTTTCCTCTTAATTTAAGAGATCCTTCGGCCCAATTTGGCATTATCGCTCCACCTCCTCAAAATTTCTTTGGCTTATTCCTTTTAAAAATAGGATTCTTCTTTTCTTTTTTCTTCTGCTTGTGATATTCACTGTCTTTACTAAAAATAATATCTTCATCTTCAATAAGTTCTCTGATAAAGAAACCGTCTGGAATCATTCTGTTACCTCCTCGACTTCTATACTTCCTTTAAATATTCGTTAAATACATCTTCATCAAGAATTCCATTTTCGATTAGATTTTCAACTGTGATTTCAATTTTAATCAAACGATTTAACTCTTTGTTTGGCAACGAAGCCATAATAATTTCTTCCATCATTCCACCTCCTCAAATTTTACAGAAGTCATCCAATGAGTCGTCCTCTTTGCTGGCCGAATAAGGGCTTAAAATGCCTGATATTTAGACTTTTTCCTTTAAAAATTTATTGTAAACCTTGCTAAAAATATCTATTACTAGTTTTTGTGGAATATTTGATCGTTCATTGTAAGATTTAGAAAATTTCCCCCATTCAATTTCTTGCTTGATTATGTCATTTTTAAGCTCTAAATCAAGATTACTAGCGAATTTTGTAGGTTTCTGTAAAGGGTAGCCATAATTGTTGTATCTTGTTAGGTTGAGGTGTGGTAATTTAAAACCTATGACCTCATCGATATATTTCCATAAGCGACCACTTGCTGGATTTTCAATTACAAAATACATAGGCTTATAACGTTTGATGATTTCAATGGTATTGAAAGCGCATAATTCCCCATTTATTCTCTTCATAAATTGACGATCATATTTGTAATTGATGTAAGCTTCTTCGTAATCTTGAGCGTTTCTTATTGTAAACATGCTCGCTTCTTTCTGAGGAATGAACAGACTGTCTGATAAGTCCTCTTGTTTCCAGCAAGCGTTACCTCCAGTCATGGCACTAGCATTGCTCCAGCTTTCGCAAGGTGGACTTGCTATGATTAGATCTGGCTTTGGTAACTTATCCAGCGTACCAAACAAGGTGTTATCCCCAAATAGAGGACTGTAATCAGCAAGATTCAAATTTATAAAGTGATTATTTCTTTTTTCAATATCTATCCCTATTGGATAAACCTCGATATTGCACAATCGTTTTTCATTTAGTTCCTTAATCCCTTTTGTATAGCTACCATTTCCACTATCAAAAAGGGCCCATACAATCATTTTATTCAATCCGTACCCCTTTAAATCTGTTCATCTGGTAAATCCTCTTCCTTCACAAACGTTCCATCAATCCATTTGCCTTTGCGGTCTTTGATTTCGTTATATGCCACCTCAAAGCAATCCGCAAAGTCGTAGTTAAGTGCCTTACTAATAGATTTAAGATAAGCTACCGCACGTACTAGATTATGTCTGCACATTTCTTTACTTGCCAAATCCTGCGATAGCTGGAACTCTGAAATATTTGCGTTTAACAATTTAAAACATTCCATTGCATCTTTTCTTCGAATATTGTCAGACTCTTCAAAGATTGCGTGTACATCATCTTTAATTAAGAGTGCCAGCCCTACGATTACTACAGCACAATCACCGATGCTATCCTTTGTCAGCTTCTCATTCTGCTTGAGGTATCCAGCGCATAGCTCGCCAAATTCCTCACTCAATTTAAGAGCCTGCTTGTCTAATCGTCCACCGTGTTCGAGGTCACGGTCAATAAACCATTTCTTAGTTAACGTTACTAATTCGTGTTCTAATTCCATAAACTTTTTATTAATCCTTTCTTTTATCGCCCGTGATCGTCCAATCACTGCGGTTTTACCAATGTTTTTTTGTATAAGCAGATCACTGCTTGTATCTTGTAGTCACTGTCGATCCAGTCTGATTGACCGTTTAATTAAATCAATTTCCATAATAATCTCTATCTACTTTACTAAAATAAGGGAGTTGCTCTGCTCCCCTTTTTCAGAAAAACAGATTAGAGGGCCTTTCTAATTTTATAGTGAGCAATACCCGATAAGTGGAATCGCACCACTTCGAAGTCTGACATCAGGTAGCTATCGGGACGGGGGCGATAGCAGTGAAATAAAGAATGTATCATAAGGAGTCCTAAACCCGTCCTAATCCTATAGAGGGAATCGAACCCTCTGAGGTTTCCAAGCCTCATACCAATATAGGATGTTAGTCGTAAGCGTATATCAGACTTACTTGTATGATAATAAATTAAGAAAGGACTCTCCTTTTTTATTTATATAGTTGATATACATTGTTTGAATCGTGTGTTAAGGCATAAAACCAATAGTTTTATCACGATTCGGTTGAAGCGCCCCACTCGCTTCGGCATCAGTGTATAACATTTTAGTTTGTGAGGTTATGACTGACAGACCTGTTAAAATCTGCCAGTCTTACATTAAGCACCTAGCGCCCACGCACGTTCCAAATGCATTTTAGAGGATAACTTACGTTCTTTTCTTCGCCCCTGCTTGCGATATTTAAACGTAAATTCGTCTAGTGCCAAATCCATTTTGATTGTCATTTTATCTGGATAATTGTCACCATAATATTGCATACATTCGAGTAAGAATTGGTTATCCATATAATCCTCGAATTTAATTAATTGCGTGGGTGGTGGCATCGTGCCGTCTCTTCGTGAGCGGTTGATATATCCACTCACACGTTTGTCACCAATGATAGTAAAGAAATTACTAACACCACCGTATCTTTTCATGAGGTTGTCATATTCCTCAAAGAATTGATCTATCAGCGACATTATTCACCCTCATGCTTTAATGCAATCCGTGCCATACCACCCAAGATAAACATACCAGCGAATGATAATACAAGACTGCTTTCTGTGCCCGTATTAGGGAGCGTGTGAGCGTTTGTTTTAGTCGGTTGATAAATAACATTCACTTGCTCTTTCTGAGGCTCTACGGTCGTTTTAGACGGCTTAGAATTGATTTCAACGGGAATGCTAGGTTTATCTATCGTAACTGTAGGTGTGTTTGGTTTTGGTAAGTCGATGATAAGTTCTGGTTTTTCCAATACTGGAGCTGGTGGCATCATTGGGATATCTTCAATATTGATCTCTGGTTTATCCAAAACAGGAGCGTCAAACGGTACTGTACCACCATTCCATTCTGGCTTGTCATATTGTGGTGCGTCCCACGGAGTTGTTCCGCCTTTCCACTCTGGTTTTTCTAATACTGGAGCGGGAGGCATAAGCGGAATATCATTTAAATCGATTGACGGTTTCTCGTATTTCGGAGCGTCATTTGGAATTTCCCAAATTGGTTTATTCTCACCGCTGGCATCACCACGACCTCCGACCAACTGTACATAACTATATGAAACAGCACCGTCAGATTCAGCTTTTAACTCAATCTTATTGGTTGGGTTCACGCTATCTTTAACCGCGTTGGTCAATTTAGTTTTGTAGTTAACATAAATCATATGCTCTAGGCGATCCATTTTAATTGTGAATCCATGGTCTGATTTGGCGATTGATTTAACCAAGTCCATAGCTGATCCTTTATCAATCCACGGATCTACACTTTCAATGTTCTTGATCTCAAAGTAGTCATCAACAAGTTTTTGGTTTTCACTCATTTCATCAATGATAGTCACATAATTTAACACACGCTTTGCATAGTTAATGCGTGCTGTCCAGTTAATAACTGTTGGATCATCTTTATCTTGACTACCCCACTTAGCAATCAGCTCATCTTTACCAATTACTTGTTCTTTTCCAATGTTAGCAGTAACAACTGTACCGTTGAAATTAGCCGTGACTGGTTTTCCAGATTCCACTTTGTCAGTCCATGTAGCATCCAGCTTGAGGCTCATCTGCTTGTTTAGCGGGTGAGTTGAGAAGTAGTTATTGAATACAGTAGTAACTGTGTTAGTTGCCGTGTCAGTAGTAGCTTTACCAACTACTTGCTTCTCAGGATTGTATACATCAAAGTCAAAGTTGGTCTGGAATTTCGCTTCTTCTGGAAGAGTGAAAGTTACCTTGTCTCCCTCATTAATTTCCATTTCATCTGGAAAATGCAAGTTTTTATACTCTACCGTGAAGCCTTGATACTTCCCTGTGCCTTTGCTTTGGTCGATCTCTACTTCTGGGTTGGTTACTTGAATATCACTCCCATCTTTTGTAAATTGTGTAACATTTCCCGATTGGTTGTGATCGTTGCTTTTGCTTCCTGCTTCTCCATCTGGATTTTTAGTAACTGGTTGTTCAACAGTTGACGCTGTTTCATTTTTTTCTTCTCCAAGTCTTCCGCTATTTGAAGCCGTAATTCCGCTTGCTTCAGTTCCTGTTCCAGTTGTTCCTTGTACTTCATCTGCATATACTACTTGTGCTGTTGCGACTGCTGTGATTGTTGCTACGGTTGCTAAAACTAATTTTTTGTTCATTGTTTTTATTCTCCTAGATTTTTTTGATTTTAATTTCAATTCGTGGGTTTGGCGAGTAAACCTTTCTTGTTGTATGCTCTACAACTTGGTTATCATCCCACCAAATGCAGTTGGCGTCTGAAATGCTGTCATATATTGCCTTTTCTAGATTGTCAAGATCTGGCTTCTTGGCGCAGTATATTCGCTCATTCATAAATCGTTCGTATCGTTCCCATGTTTTAGCCTTGGCTTTTGGTGTGGGTTTCTTCGATACGACTTGAGGCGCTTTCGAGTAAAACGTGACTTCTGTTTTGAGATATCCTTGTAGCTTCTCGCCCTTGTACAGACTTTTGATAAGGTACGTTGCAGAATTGCGCCACGCTTTCATTTTCGGGTCTTCGTATGCCCCACCTCGCCCAAATTTTGGGCGGGTTTGGGCTTTTGGTTCAATAGGTATTGTTAACTCAATCATTTTACAGTCCTACCAATTTTTTGAATAAATGTTAGATATCGCTTCTTCTGACTCTTTATTTCCTTTTTCAAAAACTAAAGCACAGCGAACATCGTTAACAAAAGTAGCACTAAAAGTTAATGCGTGTTCTTGATTTTTATATCCTTCTAAAAATTTGTTTGTTCCATTTTGTGCGATTGCGTAAAATTCCTTTTGTTGTTTCATGTTATTTCTCCTTGTTTAAAATAAAGTTAGTTGTTGTTTAAAATCTTCATCAGTGAGTCCGATTGATCTTAGATCATTACTGATAGCGACCAAGTCATTGGTTACAATAACTTTGTTCAGCTCCTTTGAATACCGCTGTGTCTGGTATCCTCCCTTATCGTCCTTGTCCCAGATATCTTGTATAGACTTGATTTCTGGGTACTCTTTTGCAAAGTGTTCTTCAATCCAAGTCATAGGTTTAGAATGGTAAATCATCATCTGAGATGTCCATAGGTTCTGCCTGCCGTGAAAAGTCTGGCTGGCTGTTTCCTTGCGATTGTCCTTGGTTGTTCTGCTTGTTAAATTCCAAAAGCTGGAAGTTATCTGCTACGACTTCTGTGATATAAACTCGCTGACCTTGCTGATTTTCATAATTACGAGTCTGGATACGACCAGTGATACCAATCAAAGCACCTTTTTTAGCCCAATTCGCCAAATTTTCTGCTTGTTGTCGCCAAATCACGCAATTAATAAAATCCGCTTCACGGTCTCCGTTTTGGTTTTTAAATGGACGATTTACAGCCAAACTAAAAGTAGCTACTGCTTGATTGTTTGGCGTATATCGTAGTTCTGCATCTTTGGTGAGCCTTCCGACAAGTACGACACTGTTTAACATTTATTAGTTTCCTTTCAATTTCCCTAAAAGCATTTCCGCTTGCTCTACTTGCGATTGTTTAATTTGTTTATAATCCGCAACATTTAGGTGCTGTAAGAACCACTGTGCAATCGAGCCATCCTGTTTGCCTTTTTCCGATGAAATCGTAGCAATCTCTTTCAAATAGTAGTTTGCTTTTTCAATCGAGATAACGGGTTCATCTTGTTTCTTTGGTTTTGCTGGTGCTTGCTTTTGGTTTGCTCGTCCAGTTTGGATATAATCGGCATCTGTGTCAGCATCTTTGCTATCATCAATCAAAAACATTTGACTGAGTGCGTACTTAGTAGCATAGCTTTGCGCTCCACCCGATACTTGAGAAGCATCCATACCTTTTTTTGTGCGTTCTTCTCTTGCTCGTCCAACAACTGTAACCACGTTTTCGCTATCCCAATCCATGAGTGAAACAGTAACCCTTGTAATCAATTCGTTTGCAAGTTCTTCTGTTGTTACTTCGGAAATCAAGCACGTTGCACGATATTTCAAACAGATAGGCTTCAACGCTTCTTCAATATCTTCTGCGTTGCGATAGTTGTATTTTCCGAAAGAGTTATACTGATTTTTAGGCGCTTTTAGTTCGTTTTGAATATTAGCCAGTTTTTCATAAATACTTTGCTTTTTCTCTACCATTCCAAACCCCTTATCTGATACTCAAATTCTTGCGCTCAACCAATTCAGCGCCCAAAATTTCAAGTCCATTTTTTAAATCTTCCTTCAAGCGTTTCTTGTCAGGCTTATACGTTGCAACTTTGTACGCTTCAGGCAATAGCAAGTCATCCACTTCCACGGCTTCGGATTTTCGGAAAGACACTTTGAATAAAGGTGTGTCAACTCTATCATGTCCAGTCAATTCCATGCTTTCCTTGACAGCTTCCTTCATTCGTTCTTTCTTGCTATTGTCCGCATCGTTCAATTTCCGCAAGCGTTCAATTTCATTCTTGCGTGCTTCCATGTCAGCATCAAGATTTTTAATAACTTTGACATAGTTTTCAACCTTGTTTTCGTAGTCTTCTGCCCAGTCGATACTGTCCAGCGTGTCCTGCTTGGTTTCATCATCCATATCCAGGTTGTAGATTTCCAGATATTGTCCTGTCAGTTCATATAATGTACTCATTGTTTTATCTCCATTTTTTTATACTTCGTCGTCATCGCCTAAATAGCGTTTGAATGATCCCGATCTAAGCCATAAGTCTGGATCTCTAAAGTCGATTTCCGTTTCTTCCATCTCGTTCATTTAGCAATACCCTCAAAATATTCGTGCGTTCAATATTTTGCTTTCTGTATATTTCTACGAGCTTTTCAAGCTCTTTGATTCTTCTTGCTTTTCTGAAAAACATTTATTTCATCCTTTTCGCCTCGTACCATCGGTCTACAATCACCTCTACAGGCTTGCTGAGTAGCCATGCACACATCTGAAACGGGTTAAGAAAGAATTTTTTCTTCTCGCATAGATCTACAAAATCCAAAAATTGTCCTTTTGTGATCTGCATATTGAAATATCCTTTCATGTACCGTTCAAACTCACGAAATAGGTTTCCGTCTGTTTTAACTTTCTTGAAATCAATCTTATTCACTGGCTAAAAACTCCTTCAATCTTCTTTCGTATTCTTCGTCAGACATTTCGGGTTCTGGCTCTTTCTGATTCTCTGGTCTTAAATTTGACCAAGAAGGAATATTTTCATAAGGATCGCCTTGAGTTTTGTTGGATTTTTTCCTTTCGAACTCTTCGTTGGCTGCCTTAATCTGTCCAGATGTTCTCAATCCTTGGCCGTCCCAACGTTGGAGGATTGACATAGTATATCTCAGAGACTTACCTGCATTTAGGATTGTTTCGTTTAAAGCTAAAACCACAAGTTCTTGTCCATACTGTTTAAGTAGTCTTTCGACCTCTTCGACCATAGTGATATCTCCGTTGCGTTTTGTTGCATCAGTGTTGCATTGCAACGCTTTTTGTCCCTCTCGATACTTGCGAGACCTACGGGTGCTTGCTGTTTCGCTACCTATCATCTCTGGAACTTGTTCCAAAGTGAATTGATAATTATCGTTTGTAGTCAGTAGATTTTTCTTTGTTAAAAACATGAGCGCCATTCTGACAGCTTCAGTGTCTTCGTCAATCAGTAACGCTAGTTCTTCAGCTAAGTCTTCAGCTAAACCCTCAAAATAGATTTTCCCTTCGTCTGGTAGACTGGCCAGCATGATCTTCAGATAAATAATGGTCAACTCTTCGCCCCCAGGCAATTTACGCATCAGCTTCATTTCCTTTGATTTGAAGAAATCTTCTTTGAGTTGTAACCAGTAATATCGTCTATTTACTGCCATTTATACCTCCTGTATGCTCCAATCGTTATCAGAGTAAGAGTGCTTGCGAGCTTCTGCAAGATCGATAAATGATGCTCGATAACCTTCGTTGAATTTTTCTTGTAGATCTTCTTCATACTGTTGCATGATTGCATCTTGTTTAGCTTGTCTTGCTTTTTTGCGTTGCGCCCGCTTAAAATCCCAAACCGCTCCAGCAAACCCTGCTGCGAAAAATGTTCCTGCAATAGTCATACACCCTAAAATTTCGTTATACATTTTGTATTTCCTTTTCTAATTCTAAAATCTCATGTACATCATTCAGATCGTACATGATGTACTTTCCTTGCTTGCGATACTTCAAACCCTTGCGTTTCAAGCGTTTCAAGTATTCATTGCTAAAACCAAACATCTCTTGCAGTTCTGCCTGACTGATTGGCAACAACTCTTTTTTAGCTTGTTCTTTCGCTTCGAAGTAAATTTCTCTGATCTGTTCTTTGATTAGTTCTTCAATCATTGCCCACCTCTTCTTTCTGTGGTATAATCAAAGTAGTTAATTTTGTGAAGCGCTTTTTTCGAAAAGTGCTTTTTTATTTTTCTTGCCATTTCAACCAACCAGACTCATTTGGTTGTTGCGGTTTTTGATTTCCAATTTAGTGTTGGCTGATGGTTCCCAGCTTCCCCAATAGTCAAATGCTTGTTCTTCGTCTTTACGTTTCAGCAAGTCATATCGTGGGATTCGGAAGTATTCCTTGAAATCTTTGGCAGCCTGCGAAAATACCGACTGTGCAAATTTTCGATCTTTGTAAGCTTGGCTATCTTTACCACCAAGTAATTCGACAACTTTTTGTTTTCGCATTTTTTCTAGTGCTAAACAAATTGACGGATTCACTGGTTGCTCATTTTTTAAATAATCTACATCAGCTGATAGAACAGATTGACCTTCTTTCAGCTTTTTTAGTTCCTGCAATGTGTGGATCATCACATCTTCTGTAGTTAAATCATTGTTGATTTTTGCAATTTCATTTGTCATTCAAATTCTCCTTCCAAAATATTGCTTTCTTTGCGAATATCGTTCAGATCGTTAAAAAATCTCAACCCACGACTGATGAAGCTATCAAATTCATCTCGGACGATTCCATCAGCTTTCAAGACATTCTTTTCATCAGTGTAGATCAGACCGCCCATGCTTGCCAAGAAGTCGTTTCCTTTTTGAAGCAGGCTTGTGATATTCTTGTAAGCTGAGATCTGTTTTTGTACACTATTGAGTTGCCCTTGCGATTCTTCGATTGCTCTGGTTAATTCGTCATATTGAGCAGATTTTTTATCAGCCTCTGCACGCTGGGCCATCATCTCGTTTAGTTTGTTATTGATAAACTCAGAACGCTCCTCCATAGCCTTCACGCTGTCAGACAATTCTTGGTTCTTCACTAACAATCGCTTATTTAGCTCCCGTGTAGCTCCATAATCGTCTGGAACGACTTCTTTGATTATTTCCCTCACTTCTACTTTAGAAGTCTTTAGAGCCTCATTCTCGCCCCTTAGAAGCTCATTCGCTTGTTGGCTCAACTTGAGTTTCTTCTTAACTTCCTGCAACTCTCGCACTGTAGGAGTGTCACCGTCTTCGATACGCTGGATTTGCTCCTGCTTTTCCTCTTCTGGAAGAGTTGCAATGAGATGAAGTGCTGTGGTTCCTAAATTTCGAAACGTTTCGAAATTTGGAAGTTCTTTAGCAATTTTCATTGATTTACTAGCGAAATCCTTATCAATACCGAGACCGAGGTACCAATCCATGAATTCACCGTGAGCAAGATCATTTTCCTTTACATGATTTAATCGCCTACCAATTTCCCAAATTGATTGACCAGCAATTTGTTTGTGGTGGCTAATTTCAAGTTCTATCTGAGATAGATTATTTGATAAAATCAATTCATTCATTTCTTAAGCCCTCTTTTCACGGTTAAACCGTGATTTTATCTAAAAAATTAATATCGTTGTACGATATTTCAAATACTGATTCGATTTTTTTTAATTTTGGTATGTCTGGATACGTTTTATAATTCTCCCAATTCGACCACGTTTCTTTCGAAACACCAACTTTTTTGGCAGCCTGCTCTTGAGTCCAGTTGTTTCGAACCCTCAACATTTTTAGCGTTAACTGTGTCATTCTTTCACCTCCTTGTTATTTAATTCCCTATATACTGTCCTTTCTTTCTTTTGTTTTGGGTTAATTCCTTAACCTTGATTATATTTTATCACGGTTTAACCGTGATGTCAATAAAAAAATACGTTTTTTTTTATTTTTTTATCATTTTTCTTTACTTTTTTACGCTTTAACCGTAAAATGTAATGAAAGGAGCGATTTTTATGGCATTAGGAAATAAAGAGATTATGTCTCAAAATATAAATTACTACCTTCAAAAATCTGGCAAAACTAGAAATGATCTAATAGCTGATTTGAACTTGAAGTATATGACCGTTTCTGACTGGATAAATGGCAAAACATATCCACGTATTGACAAAATAGAACTGCTTGCAAATTACTTTGGTGTAATGAAATCAGATCTTGTTGAAGCTCGTTCAGCAGCACAAAATAACGTTGAGAATTATATCGTTGACAAAATTGTTAATACAGTTAAAGAACTAGACCCAGAACCATACCAGCGTAATGTACTGACTTGTGCAGAGAGGCAACTCGAGGAACAAAAGCAAGCTAAGAAGAGACTTGCCGAGGTCCATGAAGTATCTGTTCAGTACTTTGCATACAACTACTACGACCAACCTGTTTCTGCTGGTACTGGACAATATTTGAATGAGGTACAAATAGAGACAATCCAACTACCTGTGAAGGTAGACGCTGATTTCGTTTGTCCAATTTACGGAGATTCGATGGAACCAGATTATAAATCTGGGGATTATGTCTTTGTTAAATTGACGGTAGAGCTTCCGAGTGGAACGGTTGGAGTATTTGACTACGAGGGAGAAGCATATATCAAACAACTTATTATAGAGAAAGATAAAGCGTATCTGAGAAGTTTTAATAAGAAATACAAAGATATACCAATCAATTCAGACAGTGATTTTAGAATCATCGGTAAAGTCGTAGATGTGTATAGAGAAGAAAGCGAGAAATAATATGGGATTTTTTGATTTTCTCTTCAAAAAGAAAGAAAAAAGAGCCTTGCCAGAAAGAGTGCATGTTACAACAACTATTTCTGCCGGCCCAGACTACTATACAAAAGAATATGTAGACTTGCTTTTGACTAGACCGACAATGCAAGACTTCTGGAATCGTTCTTTTGATTCCCCTTGTTATACCGATAGCTATCAGACATCAGAAGGCTATAAATTGAGAGAGCTGTTTCTCCTTGTCTGGTGGGGGAATACTAAAACAGGCAGAAAATCATCTATAACCATCCCTAAATACTTCTTTTCTGACTACAACCTAAATGCAGAAAAGCTAACAAAGGAATTTAAAGACAAAGGTTTGTTATTGGATGATGGAGAACGGACAAAACTGAGCAAAGAAGGTAAAGAGATTGCTGATAAGTATCATGCTTTATGGGAGATCCACTCTATAAAGAACTTTCCAGTAAATCTTGATGTTGATTTTCCTAAATGGGACAAGCAGGAGTTTGAATTAAAAATCCTGAGATCAGAACTTGCTTATTATAACGAGCATGCTCGTTTTTGTAGAAATATCATCAATTATTTTCAGAACATCAGTGGCTACAGTAATTATAGTGATATAAATGATGAGGTAAATTACTACATCAACAACCTTAATAGTGATGTCGCAAAGATAAATGATCTCGCTGAAAAGATCCAGATTTTAGAAAACAAATAAAAAAAGCCACCCTTGTAAAACCAAAAGGGTGGCTAGATAGGAAAGATATTGAAATCTATATATAGTATAGCATAATATCAAGATTATGTCATGATAAAGAAATATTTAACAAAAGACGGAGAAACACGCTATATGCTTCAAGCGTATTTAGGCGTTGATCCGTTTACAGGCAAGCAAAGGCGCACGACCCGTAGAGGGTTTAAAACACAGAAAGATGCAAAGAAAGCAGAACGGGAGCTACTGCTATCCGTAGAAGAGAATGGATTTACAGATCATTCCAGCAAGCCAACTTTTAAAGAAGTAGCTGATTTGTGGTTAGAAAGCTATGAAACAACTGTCAAGCCTACGACATACCAGAATACAAAGAATTATCTTGAAGCGATCATAGAGAATCATTTTAAAGATATCCGAATAGACAGCGTATCCGTGGCCATGATGCAGAAGATTGTAATTGAACTAAGCAAAAAATACATAGCTTATTTAAATTATATGTCGATCATCAATAGAGTATTTAAGTACGCTATGCATCTTGATATTATCCAGACCAATCCAGTTGATAGGATCATACGACCAAAGCAACAGGAATCTCGCAAAGAGAAGATAGCACTCACTAAAGAGGAATTAAACAAATTTCTCAAGCTGGCAAAAAAAGATGCAAAGCCAGTCTTATACACTGCATGGCACACACTCGCTTATACTGGATTGAGGCGAGGGGAGTTATTAGGTCTTGAATGGTCTGATGTCGATTTTAAAAATAAGACCATATCAATTAGCAGGACGCTCGTTTCCATCAATGGCAGGCTGTCCGTCCAATCCCCCAAAACCAAGCGTAGCACACGGACGATATCGCTAGACGATAGCACGGTACAAATTTTAAAAGATTGGAAGCTAGAGCAGAAAAAAACGTTTTTTAAAAATGGCATCAAGTCAAGAAATATAGTCATAACGAATACCGTTGGCGGTTACTTCGATTTTGGTAATTTTAGAGAAGATTTGCAAACATTTATTAGCAAGCACAAGCTGAAACAATTTAGTGTGCATAGTTTAAGGCACACGCACGCAAGCCTACTCTTTGAAGCTGGTATAGAACCTAAAACAATATCTGATAGATTGGGTCACTCTAATATCCAAACGACACTCGATATGTACACACACTTAAATGACAAACAGCGGTCAGATGTTGCAGATCGCTTATTAAAATTCCTTGAAGCGTAGTCAAAAACGTAGTCAACGCACGTAAACCCTTGATACACAAGGGTTTTTACTTTTATAGCAAAATTTTAGAACACTTACCATTGGATATCTATTAGATTCGCTTGGTTGAATTTACTGTATTTTAGACATGGTCATATATTGCTCAAATAAATAAAAACGTAGTCAATTACGTAGTCGGACAAAAATAAAAAACCTTGCTAAATGCAAGGACACGGACTTTAAACAATCAACTAAATGAGCCTTCGCTCTACTTCAATTGTACGCAATTTATTGACCGATAGCCTACCACGGTCTGAGCCATAAGGAGCGACCCTATAACTTCCGTAGCGATTAAATGACTAGGCACGACTGGTTACGTCCAACTTTCACCCGACATTCAGAAATATATTTTAAGCATAAACATATCAGAATGTTTTATCTGCACATTTTGGGCTACTTGTACTTATCTTTGGTGTTATTGGCCGATCCCTCGACCTCAAGTGCAAAACAGTTTAATTTAGCATTTCTGGTTCGGTTCTTACCGCTACGCAAGGCCTACCCAGATTATTCTTTCACCGAAAGCGTCTATTATCACTGCCACCGTCTGATAATGATCTAATTACGCACAACCTCTATACTACATACACCCTCAATCTTCTTACACTTCATGACCTCTTCTGATTACTCAAAAGAGAATTACTTATCTTCTTGCAATATCTCACAAAAAGTGCAACGGGAATTATGTATGCAATCCAAGCAAGGTGTCACCCTATCTTCACTTGGTTATTTAGTAGATTGTTCAAAATCTGTGTACTATTATTATACCACCGTTAACCAATAAAATCAAGATTTTACACTAAAATTTGCCGTTATAATAGACATTTTTTAAAATTGCCGTTATAACAGACAAAACCACTAGTTGGGGCTAGTGGTTCAAGTAAGTGATAGTATTCGATTATCGTATATATTATAGCACATTTTAAAAAGTACTGCTATCCTTTCGCATTTCAAAGAAAATAAAAAAACGTTGATTTTACAATATTTTTAACCTATTTGGAATTTACTTGGAAAATAAAAAAACGGTAGCATTACGCTACCGCTGTTGTCATCTTATAAAGTTTCTGGCCACGGGTCGTCCGTGGTATACGACATATTTGTAAACCGCAAATCTCCGATATCTCTATCAGTAGGTACGGGATCATCAAATTGTAAGCGTAGCTGGTTGCCGTCACCCGGCCCGCCTAAATAAAATGTTCCAAGGCGCTTGCCCTTGTCATTGGTCATGACGCCAAGTTTTGAGCTAGTCGCACGAAAACCGACGGGTATACCACCGACGTTTAAGATTACAACATTTCGCTCACGGTCTGACCCTTGTGGAACGTAGCTGGGCGCACCTCGTCTCACGATCCCAAACCAACCCCACGATAGGCCACCGAAGCCGACCTCTACCGTGGAGTTTATACGCCTAAACTCGACATATGCATTGTTTTGGCTCGATGAAATTCTTGGCTTGTGTTTGACATCACCAAACAAGACAGACCAAGCGTTAGAACCAGTTCCAGCAGTTTTCTTGATCCACTTCACCGCTCCATTCTTAGCTGTGGTATCAGTATAAATTGTACCGATGTCAGCATTTAGAGCGTATGGGAAGCCTTGACCTTTTAGTTCTGTACTTGTTCCAGTTCCAGAACCGACTGAGCGTTTTAGCTCTTCCAAGTCGTTTTTGCTTGCGAACTGTGTAGTGTCTACAACTGGTACTTTTGATTTGGTAACGAACGGGTCACCACCATTCGCTAGTTTGGTATCAATCAGAGCGTCCAGACCTAATTCAAGGTGTTTCTCCTTGATATTAGTCGTCATCTGATTTTTAAGTGTAGCGTAGGTCGGGAATAACTCATACGCTCTAGTCTGCGTCAAATTGGATGATTGTTGACCTTGTAACACTCCGACGTCATGGCCTATCAGCTTGATAGCTTCTTTTAATTTCTCCATGCGTCACCTCCGTTAGAGGGTATTCTTGGCCGTTGTATAGATTTGTACGAAGTCAGTATTTTCAAGGTCGGTGAATTTTTGGCCAAGCTCTGTCATTTTAGACACAATAGCTTGGTCTGCTGATCCTGCACCATTTGCGATACGGTCAGCGATCTCTTTGAGAGTATCTAATTCTTCTGGTACTCCATCGCCTAAAATGGCAGTCTTGACACCAGCGATAGCCGTGTCTAGTTGTTGTTGTGTGATTCCAGCTTGTCCAAGTTCTGACTTGTCAGCTTTGCTTGCAAGTGTGGTTTTAATTTCCTTGATGTCGCTACCGACAGCTTGAGCAAATGATGTTAAGCTTTAACATCATTCTTCATAAGTGTTAAGATTTCCTCTGTTGTAAATTCTTCTGCAGATTTCGTGACTTCAAGCCTAGTGCTTCGATCACTCGGAAAAATGTATCCATCGCAAACGACTTCAACGAGATATGATCCAATTGGCAATGCCTTTTCGATTTTAAAAGTAACTTTGGATTTATCCACTGTACTTTCAAATGTGGCCTTGCCTTTTTGATTAAAGATCCTGATTGTGGCATTTTTGCCATTTAGATCACTAATTGGACGCATGTTTTCGTCCAGTAGCTCATAGCCAAACAAAGAGGCGCTATCCCCTTGTTTAACAATAGCGCCACCTTCAAATTGCTTTAGATTGGTAGAGTTTAATCTCAATTTTCTACCTCCTTAACAATAATAAATTATGAGTTGGTATTTTTTTCAATGCTTCCAAGGATCTTCAAGTCGCTATTGAGTTGACCAACGATTCGGTTGAAGTCGTCATCATGGATGCTGATTTCTGCAGCGCCTGCATTAATTAGGCTTTGTACTGTTTCGATATGCCCGATACCAAATACCGTATCTCCTACGACTCCAAAATATCCTTGTTTTCCTGAATGACTTCGCATAACTAACATTGTTTCTTTTCCTCTTTTCTCTGTGTTTTCTTGTTGTTGTGGTGCTGTTGGTTCGGGTGCAAATGGCAACTCAAACCAACCGATCATGCGCTGACTTGGCGCATTCCAATCAATATAACTAAACGTTCCGTCACTTGATAAGTTTCTACGGACTCTGCGAACCCATCCGCCATTGTACAAAGCATCAGCATTACCGTCTATGTTTTGCTCAATGGTTGTAATCGTTCCATCTGCGTGTTCTGCCACTACAAAGCCAATATGCCCAAACTGATGATATGGGGAGCAGTCAGAAACGAATACAGAACCGACGGGAGGGTTATTAGAGCCGTTGAAATATGTAACCTTAAGTCCTAAAATAGAAGCTCTGTCCAGAGCGTCTATAGCGTTTAAATAGCTGAAATTGAGGTTGTACAATCCTTGATACTGTAGGATGTTATCAACCGCAGCGACACATTGACCTCCATACGGGTTCGTGGGGACAGTTAGACGCTGATTGACTACGCTGTCTAGCGTATCTAGTAATTGTCTTTGAGTAGTCAAAAGACCGCCTCCTTTTTATTAATCTTGATTAGGTTCTTCATATCCAAGCGCACGCTCTGAATCGCTTAACCCAGCGGTAGTAGGGTCGTTGACGACTCCGACCAAGACAAAGAACGCAAACAGTACATTGATAAATACAAGGACTTTATCAATCGTTTGGCCAAACTCCAATTTGATGCCAAAGATATCGGCAAATGCTTGGAATAGCAAGGCTAAGGCTGGCACGAGAGCAAGCCAAAAGTTTTTATTTTTCAAACGTACATTCCAGTTGATTTTCATAGTGTTACCTCTTATTAATTATTTTTGTTTTGAATGAGTGCTTTAAGCTCTTTCATATCCTCGCTCAAGGCTTTGACCTGCTCTGCGAGGATCAATAGAGACTTATTTTGTTCATCGTGGTTGTCAAGTCGTCTGACCGCTGTCAAACGAAAGTCACGCATATTTTCGATGTCTTTTTCGATCACGACCATGCGTTTTTCTTGCGCCACGACACTTCCTTTAAAATTACCGTAAATTCCAAGGAGGACACCGACAAATCCAATGATCATGCTGATGTCCTCCGGTGTGAAGTGGATCATAGATCACGCCCCTTTCTGATTAAAGTACTGGCTGTGGTGTAGCTGTGGCTACTGGTTGAGTTTCAAGATCTCCGCTTGGTTGTGCTGGTTTGTTTTCCTTTGAAAGTTCCCATTTCCAGACTGCAAGTTTTCCATCTTGCGACAATTTACCTTCAAGCTCTTCTACGGATTCTCCGCTATAAGTGAAATCGGAGTTGACTTGCACAAGCACACGAGTGCCTTCGCCATATTTAGCGATGTGATTTGGATTATTAACAACAAAGATATCGTGCGCCTTGTATTCTTTGCCAACTTGGGCAGTTTCTACCAATTCCAATCCACGAGCATACAGAGTTGGATCAATTGGATTGTCTGTATCTGTTACACGAGCGAGAACTGACCAATCAGCCACTGATTTGACACTTTGGATTTGTTGAGCCATCTCTTCTTTTTCCTTGGTCAATTCTTGGATTTTAGCAATGGCATCTTTGTTGGCTTCTACTGCCTTATCAAGTTCTGTTGGCAAAATTTCCTCAAATACTCGATATGGAAAGTCTTGCTTGATTGCTACCTTGGTAGTGTTGGTTACTGCATCGTATGATTTAAATTGTACTTTGTAATCCATTATTTTGTTACCTCGTTTTTGTTCTTGATTTCTTCAAAAAGATCCTTCAAGTCCTTATCGGACTCTAGGACAGAGCGATAGCTTTCAACTTCTTGTGCAAGTTGAGCTACTAGTTGCTGAGACTCAGTGAGACGAACCTTAAATTCAGCCTCATTGATTGACTTACTAGCTAGTTGATTTGCCAGTTCCGTGATGATTGCTACATAATTATTTTCGTTCATTATAGCTCCTATCTGTAGTTATATTTTGAGAGGACACCACCGATGTGTCTTTGAGCAGCACTGTTTTTGAGATCCCAGCCATATTTTTGTAGGATTCCAAAACATGTGAGCAGATCCCATAAATAAGTTCCAACACTTCGATGATTGCCGTCTGCTGTGTAGATCATTCTAAAATCAGATGCAATCATTTCAGAGTATGTTGTGCCGTTTAGTGGTGCAATTCTTGGTTTACCAGCATTTTGGATGATCCAACCTTGTTTGTATTCACTGTGTTGCAAGTACAGCTTGTCTGCATAAAACTTAGTATAATCTTCAACGTCTTC
>QWCW01000547.1_pt1 | contig 24318 bp, 16 predicted proteins | sample 1972691 | NCBI WGS metagenome assembly QWCW01 (sample SAMN09866698, study PRJNA288562) | Human oral metagenome isolate pre2_saliva, whole genome shotgun sequencing... | reverse complement strand
GACATAAAATTACGCCGAGAGAGTCCAAAACTCAGGTTAACCTCACAAAAACGCTGGTTCGGGGCGCTAAAGCTCATGCTCTCGCGTAGGATGGATACGTACTGTATCTACGATTCCACACCTTCTGGTACGCTCAACCCTCGCGGTGAGCGGCACGGGTGCGGATGTGAAAGTGAGACCATGGATTTTAACCTCCTGATTATGATCGCCATGATGGCGCTGCTGGCATGGATGATGTTCTCTGCACAGAAGCGTCAGCGTAAGCAGATGGAGGAACTGCGCGCAATGCAGCAGTCTCTCGTCCCCGGCACCCAGGTGATGACTGGTTCCGGCATCTACGGCACCGTTGTCAGCACTGACCTTGAGAACAACAAGCTGCAGCTTCAGATTGCGGACGGTGTTGTTATCACCCTGGCACTGAACGCGATTATGACTGTCGTTGAGGAGGAAGCCCCCGCGGCACCCCTGACCGAGGACGTGTACGAGGCTACCGCATCCGAAGCTCCCGCTTCCGATACCTCTTCTGATACTGCTAAGTAATTCAGCGCGTATGAGCCCGGCGCCCCATGAGCGGCGTCGGGTTTTCGCGTTACGGAATCTGTAGAACACTCAATTCTATTCACACGAAGAAGGAACATTATGGCTAAGCGTTCACCGCTTGCAGCCGCGCGAGGGGCGCTCCTCTCGATGGTCCTGCTCATGGTTGTTATGGCTGCCGGTATTTTCGGCACCACCTACGCGGGAGGTTCTTGGGCACCGAAGCTCGCCCTGGACCTTTCGGGTGGTACTCAGATGATTCTTTCTCCGAAGGTCAATGGCTCTTCGGATGAGAACGTCTCCCAGGAGCAGTTGAACCAGGCGGTTGAGATTATTCGTCAGCGCGTTGATGGTGCCGGCGTTTCGGAGGCGGAGGTTACGACCTCTTTCGGCTCGGGTAATAACGTGGTTGTTTCGGTTCCCGGAACGATTAGCGCTGAGACTCGTCAGCTGATTCAGGCGTCTGCAAATATGACCTTCCGCCCGGTGCTGCTTTCTGGTGCCGGTACTGCGGTGGCTGAGGATGCCCGCACTGCGGACGATAAGCTGCCCAAGCCCTCCGCGGAGCCGACTGATGGTTCGGACCGTAACTGGATTACTGCGGACCTGTACAAGCAGTACGAGGCGAAGGACTGCACCGCGGCACGTAATGAGGACGCCGATAGTGCGGACCCGACTAAGCCGATGGTGGCGTGTTCCACTGACGGTCAGGAGAAGTACATTCTGGGTCCTGTGGAGCTGAGCGGTAGCGATATTTCTACCGCAAGCCACTCGCAGGAGACGACCGGTCAGGGCGTGACTACGGGCCGTTGGGCTGTGAACATTCAGTTCAACGATGAGGCTCGTGAGAAGTTCCAGAACATTACTTCTCGCCTGAACGCGATTCGTGCACAGAACGCAAATGATCCGCGTGCCCGCTTCGCGATTCTGCTGGACGGCAAGGTGCTGTCTTCCCCGGTGTCGCAGGCTGTGATTTCTGACGGTAAGCCGCAGATTACCGGTAACTTCACCGAGCAGGAGGCGAAGGCTCTCGCCGATCAGCTCAAGTACGGTGCCCTGCCGATTAGCTTCACAATCCAGTCGGAGCAGCAGATTTCTGCGACCCTGGGTTCGGAGCAGCTGCGTGTGGGTCTGCTGACCGGCCTGATTGGTCTGCTGCTGGTGTTCGTGTACTCGCTGTTCCAGTACCGTCTGTTGGGCTTTGTCACGATGATGTCGCTGGTTGTGGCTGGCATCATCTCGTATGAGGCGATTGTGCTGCTGGGTTGGGCGTTGAACTACCGCCTGTCCCTGGCTGGTGTGGCGGGTCTGATTGTGGCGATTGGTGCTACGGCTGACTCGTTCATCGTCTACTTCGAGCGTATCCGTGATGAGATCCGTGCGGGCCGCACGATCCCGTCGGCGGTGAACCACGGTTGGCAGCGTGCATCCCGCACTATCCTGGCGTCGAAGGCTGTGAACCTGCTGGCTGCTGTGGTGCTGTACGTGGTGTCGGTCGGTTCGGTGAAGGGCTTCGCGTTCACCCTTGGTTTGACTGCGATTGCTGACCTTGTGGTCGTGTACCTGTTCACCCACCCGATGCTGACTCTGCTGGCGAATACCCGCTACTTCGGTGAGGGTCACCGCCACTCGGGCTTGTCGCCTGAGTCGCTGGGCGCTACGCCGCTGTACCGTGGTGCCGGTCGCCTCCGCAGCCCGGAGGAGAAGCAGCTGAGCATTGCTGAGCGTCGCCGTGCAGAGCGTGCTGCCGCTGAGGCTGACGAGTCTGCTTCTGATGAGAAGAAGGAGAGCTAAGCATGGCTACCGATGTGAAACCTAATGCTTTTGCCCGCTTCGGTAATGACCTGCATTCGGGTGCCCGCTCGTACCCCTTCGTGGGTAAGCGCCGCCTGTGGCTGCTGCTTGCGGCTGTGCTGATGGCGGTTTCGGTTCTGATTCCGGCTGTTGGTGGCGGCTTCAACCTGGGTATTGATTTCCGTGGCGGTTCGGAGTTCGTGGTCTCGAAGACTGCGCACGTTGATACTGCTACGGGTGAGCGCATTATTCACGAGAAGGCGAAGGACGCTTCGGATGTTCGCGTGACCAATATTGCGCCGGGTACGATTCGTGCCCAGATGAGCAAGCTCAGCGATGATGAGACTCTGCAGGTGAAGGCGGCTCTGCAGGAGGGTTACGGCGTCTCTGAGAATGACGTGACCTCTTCGTTTGTGGGCCCGACCTGGGGCGCGGATGTGACCCGTCAGGCGTTCTGGGGTCTGGTCGCGTTTGTGGTGCTTGCGCTGATTGGTATGGCGTTCTACTTCCGTACCTGGAAGATGTCGCTGGCGTCTATTGCGGGCCTGTTCTTCACCGTGGTGGTGACGGTTGGCCTGTACGCCGCGTTCGGCTTTGAGATCACTCCGAGTGCAATTATTGGTTTCTTGACGATTCTGAGCTACTCGCTGTACGACTCGGTGGTGGTGTTCGATAAGATCCGTGAGAACACCGAGGATGTGCTGGAACGCCGCGACACGACCTTTGCCGAGCAGATTAACCTGGCGGTGAACCAGACCCTGGTCCGTTCGATTAACACCGCTATTGTGGGTGTTCTGCCGGTGGGCGCGATCCTGTTCATTGGTGCGTTCATCCTGGGTGCGGGTACTCTGCAGGACCTGTCCCTGTCGCTGTTTGTGGGTATTCTGGTGGGCATGTTCGGTACGCTGTTCGTGTCTGCGCCGCTGTATGCTTCGCTGCGTTTGGGTGAGCCCCAGATTCGTGAGCACACCGCGAAGGTGGAGAGCGGCAGCTTCAAGGACGCTGAGGCTGCTGACGAGGCTGAGGGTGACTCTTCGGAGGAGCCCGCCGAGGCTGAGAAGGTTGCTAAGCCCGCGAAGGCTGAGGAATCTGCTGACAAGGCGACCGAGGACGAGAAGGCACCCGAGAAGCCCGCTAAGAAGCCGGCACGTGCAACCATTGAGATTCACCGCGTGAACCTGAACGGTTAGCCAGCGTTCCGCCAGCGCTACTGGCGTTGCTAACGATAGGGGAGTCGATACCGAAAGGTGTCGGCTCCCCTTTAGCGTGCCCAAATATTTCCCACACAACGCGCTCTGGTGTGTTAAAACGTCGCATAGTTTGGCGCGTTCCAGACCGCTGGGTAGGATAAGAAGTGAAGATACTGTGCGCTCGCGTTTGAGCCTGCTGATGGCTGGTTTGGCCGGTATAGCCCTCAACGATGAGGAACCTGAGTGTGCGGCTGATTATCTTGAGTCCGAAGGAGCCTGGAATGAGTGCAGAACCTGCCGTGAACACCAACGCTGAGAACCCTGCAGGGACCGCCGAGAAGCCCGCGGTTCGGCCCGCTGGCCCGATTCCTCTGCCTGAAACTGATTCGTCTGATGCGAAGAAGAAACGCGGCTCGCACCGCGTCATGGCTGCTGGCGGACGTGTGCCGAACCGCCTGGTCTTCGGCAGCCGCAGCAGCAAGATGGAAGCCTCCGACTCGAACGGCGGCACCATCCGTTTCTCCCCGATGATTGCGCCGGTTGTACGTGCCGTGCGCCGCTACCACCCGGACGAAGACATCCAGGTGCTGCAGCGCGCCTACGAGGTGGCGAACCGCTGCCACGAGGGTCAGAAGCGTAAGAGCGGTGACCCGTACATCACGCACCCTGTCGCTGTGACCGCGATTCTTGCGGAGATGGGCGCGACCGGCCCCGTGCTCGCCGCCGGCCTGCTGCACGACACCGTGGAAGACACCGACTACACGATGGAGCAGCTCACCGAAGAGTTCGGTGAAGAGGTCGCCTACCTGGTCGACGGCGTGACCAAGCTGGACAAGATGACCTACGGCGAGAACGCCTCCATTGAGACGATCCGCAAGCTCGTGCTGTCCATGAGCAAGGACATCCGCGTGCTGCTCATCAAGCTTGCCGACCGCCTGCACAACGCGCGCACCTGGCGTTTTGTGCCGCAGGCTTCCGCCGCGAAGAAGGCGGAGGAGACCCTGAAGATTTACGCGCCGCTCGCGCACCGCCTGGGCCTGAACACGATCAAGTGGGAGCTGGAGGACCTGTCCTTCGCCGCCATGAGCCCGGAAATTTACGCCGAAATGGTGCGCATGGTCGGCGAACGTACCCCCGCGCTCGAAAAGTTCCTGAACGAGGCGCGTACCAAGATTACGGAGCGTCTGAAAGACGTGGGCATCGACGCGACCGTGACGGGCCGCCCGAAGCACTACTACTCGATTCATCAGAAGATGAAGACGAAGGGCCGCAGCTTCGACGAGATTAACGACATCCTCGCCGTGCGCATCATGGTTGAGGAAGAGGCGGAATGCTACACCGTGCTCGGCCACGTGCTGTCCCTGTGGCCGTCGATGACTGGCCGTTTCAAGGACTACATTAAGAACCCGAAGAACAACAACTACCAGTCGCTGCACCTGACCGTGTACGGCCCGGGCAACCTGCCGCTTGAGATTCAGATTCGCACCTACAAGATGCACGAAGAAGCCGAGTACGGTGTGGCGGCGCACTGGCGCTACAAGGCGGCATCGCGCGGCGAGAAGGTCGCAGCTCGTGGCGGCGCGCCCGCGAAGGACCCGAAGGAGCCGGGCACCCAGACCTCGGCAATGATGAACGTCGGCATTCTGCAGTCCATTGCCGAGATTTCGAACTCCAACCCCGAGTCGGAGAAGTTCTACGAGTCACTCGCTGACACCCTCGACACCGACGAAATCGTGGTGCTCACCCCCAACGGTGAGGCAATCGCCCTGCCCAACGGCTCCACCCCCGTGGACTTCGCCTACGCCATCCACAGTGAAGTCGGCGACCGCACGGTCGGCGCGAAGGTCAACGGCCGCCTCGTGCCGCTGCACACTGTCCTGCCCACCGGCGCGACCGTGGAGATTATGACCACGAAGAACGAAGACGCCGGACCCAGTGAGGACTGGCTGAAGTTCGTTCGCTCCTCACGCGCTCGCACGAAGATCCGCCAGTACTTCGCGAAGGAACGCCGCCTGGAGGCGCTGCTCGCCGGCCGCGAGATGCTCACCAAGAGCATGCGCAATAGCGAGCTGCCGCTGCAGAAGATGATGAGTCCGGAGATTATGACTCAGGTTGCTCAGCTGCTGCACAAGAACGATGTGGCGTCGCTGTACCGTGCGATTGGTGAGCACGAAATCGCGCCGAAGCAGGTCATCGACACCCTCGTTGAGGTGCACCGCGGTGACGAGCCGGCACCCGAGGTTGAGGTCAGCGACTTTGATGAGACGCTGCTGAAGTCGACCCGCAAGGCGATTGGCGATAACGGCGTGGTCGTGCCGGGTGCTGAGGGTGTGCTGACGAAGATTGCGCGCTGCTGCACCCCGGTCCCGCCGGATGACATTATCGGCATTGTGACCCGTTACAACGGTATTTCGGTGCACCGCCGCGACTGCCCGAACATGCGTAACGCTGACGAGGAGCCGCGCGTGACCACGGTCGAGTGGGCGTCTTCGCCGACTGCGACGTATCGTGTGCAGATTCAGGTGGAGGCTCTGGACCGTAAGGGCCTGCTGAGCGACCTGATTCGCGCGATTTCTGAGTCGGGCGTGAACATCCTGGATGCGCGCGTGCACACCTCGGAGGACCGCACCGTGGTGGACCGCTTCGCCCTGGAGCTGGGTGACCGCTTCATGCTGGAGCACGTGCTGAACGTGGTCCGTAACGTGACGGGCGTGTACAAGGCGTACCGCCTGACCGGCGCGAAGCCCTCGGAAGCGTAAATACTTCTCTACGCTGACTTACGCTGAGAAGCCACATGTGTTTCGAAAAGCCACTTCTTTGGTGGCTTCTCGAAACACATGTGGCTTTTCGCTGTTAAGCGGGTTGGGTTCCATAATGACGAACCGGCACGTGCGGGGTCTGGGGAACCCGTATACTGAAAGAGTTCGCGCCGCCGGGTACGAAACGGCTTGTGGAAGCTATGAACGCTCCCACGGAGTAAGGCTTCTAAACCCGCGCTGGCGCATGTGTACGACCGGGACCGTACGGGTCCCGAACTTTTGACGTTTCTGCGACTAGAAACGATTACTAATGAGAGGTTGACCGCCCCCATGACGACGCAGTCTACGGATTCTTCCGCTACCACTGACGAGCACCGTAACCGCAACGCTGAGCGTGCGCAGCTGCACTCCACGATTTGGCGTATTGCGAATGACCTGCGCGGTTCGGTAGACGGCTGGGACTTTAAGCAGTACGTGCTGGGCATGCTCTTCTACCGTTACCTCTCTGAGAGCCAGGTGCGCTTTGTGGAGAGCCAGAATATTGACATGCCTGATCGCTTTGAGAATATCCCAGACGACCGGTTCAAAGATCATATTAAAGAGTATTTCGTCAATGAGCGCGGCTTTTTCTTGTTGCCTTCGCAGCTGTTCTCAAATGTGTACAAGAACGCTAGCCAGAATCAGAATTTGAATGAGACTCTTGCGAACGTGTTCAAGGCGTTTGAGGAGTCGGCGCGTGGCACTGAGTCCGAAGAGAATATCAAGGGCCTCTTCGACGACTTTGTGTTGGATTCGAATAAGCTGGGTGTGAGCCCGGCGGCTCGTCACGAGAACCTGCTCAAGCTCATGGATGCTGTGGCGGGTATGAACTTGGATAAGGGCTACGAGGATAGCGAGAATGACGCTTTCGGTGACGCCTACGAGTACCTGATGGGCATGTACGCGGCGAATGCGGGTAAGAGCGGCGGTGAGTATTACACTCCGCAGGAGGTTTCGGAGCTGCTGGCGAAGATTGCCATGGATGGTCGTGATGCCGAGCAGATTCGTACCGTGTATGACCCGGCGTGTGGTTCGGGTTCTCTACTGTTGAAGGTTAAGCGTGAGCTGGGTAAGAACTCGGACGGCCTGCGTTTTGTGGGTCAGGAGATTAACCTGACGACCTATAACCTGTGCCGTATGAACATGATTCTGCACGGTGTACCGGTGGATGATTTCAGCATTGCGCACGGTGATACTCTGATTGACCCGAAGCACCGCGGTGGCGCGGGCGGCGATTTTGAGGAGCCGTTTGGTGCGATTGTGTCTAACCCTCCGTATTCGACGAAGTGGAAGGGTGATGATGACCCGACCCTGATTCATGATGACCGTTACGCCCCTGCGGCTGTGTTGGCGCCTAAGTCGAAGGCTGATTTGGCGTTTACGATGCACATGCTGGCGTCTCTGGATGAGGCGGGTACGGCTGCTATCGTTGAGTTCCCGGGCGTGCTGTACCGTGGCGGTGCGGAACGTAAGATTCGTGAGTATCTGCTGAAGCAGAACGTGGTGGATGCTGTGATTCAGCTGCCTGCCAACCTGTTCTACGGTACGAGCATTGCGACCTGCATTCTGGTGTTGAAGAAGGGTCGCCGTAAGGATCATTCGGTGCTGTTCGTGGATGCTTCGCAGCTCTTTGATAAGGGCACGAACCAGAATATTCTGGGTAAGGCGCACCGTGAGAAGATTCTGGAGGTGCTGGCGGCTCGTGAGGAGCGTGAGCACTTCTCGGCGCTGGTTCCGGTGGAGAAGCTACTGGAGCAGGAGGCGAACCTGGCGGTGTCGAGCTGGGTTGAGCCGGAGGACACCCGTGAGCGTGTGGATATTGTTGAGCTGAATTCCCGTATTGAGGGTATTGTGGCGCGTCAGGCTCAGCTACGCGTGGAGATTGACGCTATTGTGGCGCGCCTGGAAGGCGGCGAGTAATCGTGGCGGAAGCAATGAATTATATTGACCGCCTGGTGGCTGAACTCTGCCCGGACGGGGTAGAGTACCGCCCGCTGGGTGAAATTGCTGATATTGGAACTGGTAAGAGCGACAAGAAGGATGCTCAGGAGTCTGGGCAGTATCCTTTTTATGTTCGTTCCAAGACAATTCTTCGGTCGTCAAAGTATCTATACGATGAGACTGCAATTGTTATTCCTGGTGAAGGTGGCGTTGGTGAAATCTTCCACTTTGTATCTGGGAAATATGACCTGCATCAGCGCGCCTACAGGGTTTCTTTTACGGTTGATGAGATGAACCCCAAGTTTGGGTATTACTATATTTCTTCATTCTTTAAGGAATATATTAACCGGCATGCAGTTGAAGCTACCGTCAAATCTATTCGTAAGCCAATGCTTGTGAAGTTTGAGGTTCCTGTTCCTCCCTTGGAGATTCAGGAAGCGATTGTTGAAATTCTCGACAAATTCACGAACCTGGAAGCGGAGCTGGAAGCGGAGCTGGAAGCGGAGCTGGAAGCGCGTACTCTGCAATACGAGTACTACCGTGACTCGCTCTTCGAAGCCCTCGACTGTCCTCGTGTTCCTCTAGACTCTTTCGCAAAGATTAAGAACGGCAAGACCTATAAGGATTTCGGCGCAGGAAATATCCCGGTATATGGTTCTGGCGGAATCATGACCTATGTCGATAGGTCTTCATACGATAAGCCGACAGTGCTTATTCCGCGTAAGGGTTCTTTGGGGAATCTCTTCTACCTGGAAGAGCCTTTTTGGAATGTCGATACGATTTTCTACACCGAAATCGACGAAGAGCAAGTTATTCCTAAATTCCTGTACTACTTCCTGAAGACAGCTCACCTTGAAGATTTAAACACTGCAGGCGGCGTTCCTAGCCTGACTCAGAAAGTGCTTAACAAGGTTCTTATTCCAGTTCCTTCCTTGGAAGAGCAGCAGCGCATTGTCGATATTCTCGACCGTTTCGACGCCCTAACCAGCAGCCTCTCCGAGGGTCTACCCGCAGAGCTCGCCGCGCGTCGTAGCCAATACGAGTACTACCGCGATCAGCTACTCACCTTCCCCCGCAAGGGCGAAAACCAGTAGACACCCGCGCATCAAGTTGTGCATCACGCGCACACCCCGTGCAGGGGCGGCACCCCGCCATCCCTGCACGGGCCGCTAGACCTCAACCACATACCTCAACCACACTCAACAAACTGGGCTCACCAATCCTGAGCCCAACCCATCCACACACTCAACCCCTACGCAAAGGAGCACCCCGTGGAAACCGTACCCAACCACCCCCGCCCCACCGAAGGACGCACCGAAAGCATCCTCAGCTCAGACGACTTCACCGTCATCGCCAAGCTTGCCGAAACGAAGGACTACAAGGAATGGAAGGCACAGCACCAGAAGAAGCGTGAGCACCAGAGCGAATCGCAGCTCGAAACCGAACTCATCGAAACCCTTAAAACCCAGGGCTACGACTACCTGCCGCGCCTCACCGATGAAGCCGCGCTCATCCGCAACCTGCGTGAACAGCTCGAACGCCTCAACACCCGCCCCGAAGAAGGCACCTACGGCCCCAACAGCGGTTTCCACTTCACCGACGAAGAATTCAACCGCCTGCTCACCGAACACATCGCCCGCTCCAACGACGGCATCCTCGAAAAAGCAAAGCTCATCCAGGAAGAACGCTTCATCGACTTCCGTCTCGAAGACGGCACCCTGCGCAACATCATGCTCATCGACGCCGCCTACCCCGCACGCAACCACATGCAGGTCATCAACCAGTACCGCGTACCCGCCCCCAACGGCAAAGTACTCAACCGCTACGACGTGACCATCCTCGTCAACGGCCTACCCCTCGTACACATCGAACTCAAGAAGCGCAACGTGAGCATCCGCGAAGCCTTCAACCAGATCGAACGCTACCAGAACGAAGGCTTCCAGCAGGACAAGCACCGCCTCTTCGAATACGCCCAGATCTTCGTCATCAGCAACGGCTTCGAAACCAAGTACTACTCCAACACCGTGCGCCACAAGCACGTCGAAGACCAGCAGACCGCCAGCCGTAAGACCGACTCCGGCGGCTCCGCAGGCAAGAGCTTCGACTTCACCAGCTACTGGTCAGACGAACAGAACAACCGAATTAACGACCTGATTCTCTTCGCGCGCACCTTCCTCACCCGCCACACCCTCGCAAACGTCCTGACCCGCTACTGCATCTTCACCGTAGGCCAGGACCTGCTCGTCATGCGCCCCTACCAGATTGCGGCAACCGAGAAAATCATTAAGCGCGTCGAAATCGCCAACAACAACCCTAAGATTCTCGGCACCAAAGAAGCCGGCGGCTACATCTGGCACACCACCGGCAGCGGCAAGACCCTCACCAGCTTCAAGACCGCACGCCGCCTGGCAGAAACCGGGCTCGTCGACAAGGTCATCTTCGTCGTGGACCGCAAGGACCTCGACTACCAGACCATGCTCGAATACAACAACTTCCAGGCAGACTCCGTCAGCTCCACCGGCAGCACCCGCGAACTCAGCACCCGCCTCGCCGACCGCGGAACCAACATCGTAGTCACCACCATCCACAAGCTGTCCAACCTCATCACCGCCGAACCCGAACACCCCGTCTACGGCCAGCGCGTAGCCATCATCTTCGACGAATGCCACCGCTCCCAGTTCGGCCGCATGAACACCGCCATCAAGAAGCACTTCAAGAAGTACAGCATGTTCGGGTTCACCGGCACCCCCATCTTCGAAAAGAACTCCGCAGGCGGCCCCGGCACCACCACCGTCGAAGTCTTCGGCGACTGCCTGCACACCTACACCGTCGTTGACGCCATCAACGACAAGAACGTGCTGAAATTCCACCTGGAATACACCAACACCAGCCCCACCTTTGCTGAGCTCGAAGAAACCTCCTACGCAGAAGAAATCGCCGCCGAACGCGCCGAAACCCCCGACGCCAAGGAACTCGAAAAGTTCGCAAAGAGCAAGGAAGTACTCGAAAGCCCCGAACGTATCGAAGCCGTAGCCACCTACATCCTGGACAACTACGACCGCAAAACCAACCAGAGCGCAGCCACCAGCTACGAGGTCAAGAAGACCCGCACCATCAACGGCGTCACCAAACACTTCGTAGAACGCGTGCGCGGCTTCAACTCGATCCTGGCAACCTCATCCATTGACGCCGCCTGCACCTACTACGACGCCCTCAACACCCTGCAGGAAGAACGCATCGCAGACGGCACCCTGCGCCCCGAACAGAAGCTCAAGGTCGCCATCATCTACTCGCAGGGCAACGGCGGGCAGCTCTTCGACACCTTCGGCGAAGAAGAAAACTTCACCTTCGCCACCGAAGGCACCGGCAGCCGTATGGACGGCTTCCTCGAAGACTACAACACCATGTTCGGCACCAACTTCAGCACCGACGGCGACTCCTTCGACAACTACTACAAGGACGTCTCTCGCAAGATGAAGATGCGTGAGCTGGACCTGCTCATCGTCGTCAACATGTTCCTCACCGGCTTCGACTCCAAGACCGTCAACACCCTCTGGGTAGACAAGAATCTCAAGATGCACGGCCTGGTGCAGGCATACAGCCGCACCAACCGAATCCTCAACTCGCTCAAGCCCTCCGGCAACATCGTGTGCTTCCGCGACCTCGAACAGGCAACCAAGGACGCCTTCACCCTCTTCGGCGACACCGAAAACAGCAACGGCCAGTCCGCCCTCGACATCGCGTTCACCCGACCCTACAAGGAAGCCTACGCCGCATACGAGGAAGCCGTGTCCGACCTGCGCGAAGAATTCCCCATCGACGAGGGCGGCTCCATCACCGTGGACACCACCCGTGCACGACGAGTTCATCCGCGACGGCGGCAACGAACTCATCAGCGACTACGACATGCAGGGCTACACCGGTGTCTACAACGACATCTACGAAGAAGCCCGCGAACTGCGCCGCGAACAGGAAGAAGCGAAGGACAGCGCCGACAACGAAACCGGCGAAGGCGAAGAAAAGCCGACCGCAGTTGACCTGTTTGACCGCGTATCCTTCCTGACCGAACTGGTCAGGCAGCAGGAAGTCGGTGTGCTCTACATCCTGGAGCTCGTCAAGGCAGCCCGCGCCGCACGCCACGGCAAGGCGGCAGGGGAGAACGGCACCACCGAAAGTGCTCAGGACGGTGTGGAGCACTTCCGCGACCGCGTGCGCCTCGCAATTCGAAACGACGCTGACCTGCGCGAAAGCGGCGACATCATCGAGGACTACTTCGACACCTACCTGAACGAGTCCGAAGACCACGACGTGCAGGAACACTTCCACCGCTACGTGACCGACCGCCGCACCCGCGAAGAAGACACCATCGTGAAGGACGAAGAGCTGGACTCCGCAGAAACCCAGCGCGTCGTCAACCGTGCGCTCAAGGAAAACCGCCGCACTATCCCCGGCAAGATCAGCCGCCTGGTCAAGGGCAAAATCTCGCTCTTCGGCGGCAAGCTCGGCGGCGCGAAGACCGAAGACGCAGCAACCAAGGCGAAGCGCGTGAAGCAGAAGCTGGAGAAGCACATCGTCCGCTTCATGCCGTTCCTTGGCGGAGAATAACCCGCGGTGACGTGCTGTAACCGGCGGTAAACTGGGGTAGTTCGCCCAGAAGCCACATGTGTTTCGAAAAGCCACTTCTTTGGTGGCTTCTCGAAACACATGTGGCTTCTCGCCGTCTATGGGGGGGGAGGGGATGGAATCTTTCGATAGGTTAGTGTCTTCACCACGGGTTAAAGACCCACGGCGAAGACACTAACCTATCGAAACAGCCAGTTACCCGCCGCCTGACCTACCTCGGCGCTGATTTGTGCCATAGGTTAGCGTCTTTGGTCGTAGTTAAAAACCATGGCAGAAGTCCGTAACCTATGACCGAATTTTCTGTGTGGTGTGTATAGGCGGGGGAGTGCGCCTCCAGAAACCCCCTCATCCCGCAATATTTTCTGGTTTTTCTCCAGCGTGGGGCGGTGTAGCCCCTTATCTTGTCAGGGGTGCCCCGTACTTTGGGTGTAGAGAACAACGACGCGTTCTCGCCCCCTCCGCCGAGCGACCAAAGGAGCCCCTCATGTACACCTCGCCGGCCTCCGATACGGTAACGGCTGCGACGCGCTCTGCCAGAGCGGATACGCCCTCGACGATGCGGAAGAAGCCCTCCGCGACATGTACGCGCTTGCCGTATAGCCCGCCCACCCACGCCAGGTAACCCAGTGTTAGGGGGTCCTGGCGTCTTTTGTTGTAACCAAACGTCACTACATGTGGTCATGTGGCTCAATGGGGTGCAAACGACCGTAAACATCCTGTAGGGTGGTGGTTGTGGCGGGTTCACGCGCACCGATGCGCACCACTGGACACGCCGCACGGCTGGCGCTTCCGGAATCTGCCAGCTGCCACACACCATAACCAACCACAGGAGAATCCCCATGGGATCCGACATCATCAACCGTCGCACTCTGCTCACCGGTACCGCACTGCTTGGGCTGGGTGGGCTGCTGACGGCGTGCGGTCAGCAGGCTGCTAACGAGGCGAGCGCCTCGGCGTCCTCTGCCGCCGCAACGCCGAGCGAGACCACCTCTGCATCTGCGGCAGTATCTGAAACTGCTGCATCTACTCCGAGTCCGGTCATCACCCGCGGCTACTCCGGCGGCTCGAAGGCACCCGCCGGTGAGTACCGTGAAGCTGATGAATACGGTATGGCTCAGAACGTCCCTCTCCCCAAGGCTAAGCCGCAACAGTACCCCGAAACCTTCGCTGGTCTCCGTGAGATGATGACCGATTGGGTCAGAGCCCGTAACTACGGTATTCAGACCGGTGATATGCAGTATGTATGGCCCTATATGCTGGATACCTACGAGGAGGATATTAAGTTCCTCAAGGATATTGAGGGTCTTTATCAGCGTGGTGGTTGGGTTATTGCGGGAACCTCAGATTTTCAGGCAGAGAGCACCCTCAATTACGACGATAAAGCAAAAGAGTATTGGGTTCTTACTCGGCGCCTTTGGACCTATGCCATCTATGTCAATTCTGATGGACGCACGATTGAACGTTCTAATACCAATCATGAAAATGAAATTTTTATGATGCGTTATCGCTACAAGGATGGGTATTGGTATCTGTCTGGTTACGTTTCCAATAAGCAGCTCCGTGAGCAGGGAATTATCCAGTAGTCCTTTGCAACTCACACACCACACTGATATGAGGAATACACTTCCATGACTTCCACTCTTATGACCCGCCGCGCAATGCTGAGCGGCGGCACGATGCTGGGTCTTGGTACCCTACTCGCGGCGTGCGGTCAGCAGGCTGCTGACGAGGCGACCGCCTCGGTACCCTCGACCGCTGTGCCGAGTGAGACCGCGACTGCTGCGGCTTCTGAGGCTGCCTCTGAATCAGCTACCCCTAGCCCGGTCATTACCCGCGGCTACTCCGGCGGCTCCAAAGCCCCCGACGGCGAGTACCGTAAGGCAGACGGCTACGGCCCGGCTCAGAATGTGCCTGAGCCTCGTAAGGAACCCGCTCAGTACCCTGAGACTGAAGAGGGTATCGACCATATGATGCAAGACTGGTTGGCTGCCCATAACTATGCTATTCAGACGGGGGATTGCGCTCCGGTTTTCCGGTACGTCGAAAATACTTCTAAGGAATACCCGTTTTATGAGTACATTGATGATCTTTATAAGCGTGGTGGATGGGTTGTTGATGGGTTGGATGCTTACCGAGCTGAAGGTGACTTGATTTATGACAATCAGCAGAAGTTCTACCGTATGAAGGTTCGTCGTTTCTGGACCACTGTTATGTATGTGGATTCTGATGGAGAAATTACCAAGCGAGCTAATACAAATAAAGATGACGATCTTTTCAATTACTTCTATAAATATTCAGATGGGTATTGGAAGATTATTGGTAGCGGAAAAGGGGATGCTCCTGAGAACAATGAACAATAAATCGGAATAATACTGCTCATGCTGGCGAATCTCCGATTTCTTGCCAGCCCCTATTCACACACCACACCGATACGAGGAATGTATTTTCATGACTTCCGTTATTTTGACCCGCCGCGCAATGCTGAGCGGCGGCGCACTCATGGGTCTTAGCACCCTACTCGTTGCATGTGGTCAGCAAGCCGCTAACGAGGCGACCGCCTCGGCTTCTTCGACCGCTGCTCCGAGCGAAACCGCCTCGGCATCCGCTACTGAGTCGCCCTCAGCCTCGGCAACCTCTTCTACCGTCCGAGGCTACTCCGGCGGCTCGAAAGCACCCGACGGGGAGTACCGCGAAGCTGACCCTAGCGGCCCGGCGCAGAACGTCCAGAAACCTGCATCGCCTGAGGACGGATACCGAGAAAAATCCAATGAAGGTCTACGCAAAACACTCAACGCATGGATTGAATGGAACAACTACGGTGCCCAGACCGGAGACTACAGTCAAGCACGCAAATTCGTTGATAACAGCTTCACGGAACTACTAGATTCCTACGAAGGTCTTGAAGCTCTCTACAAGCGTGGTGGCTGGATTATCGCAGGTCTTGACCACTACATTGCTGACGGGAACCCTTGGAGTGAGGGAGAGACTTACTTCTGGAAAGCATATCGGGAGTGGGGCTACGTTATGTACGTTGAACCCAACGGTGATTGGAAGTCTTACGAGAACGACAGAAAGGACGACGACACCTGGAAGTTCTCGTTCAAGTACACCTCTGAAGGCTGGAAGATTATCGATTTTGAACAGGTCGATGATTAGCCCCTCCAACCGAACCTAAAATTTTGCACCCCCGCAGACATCCCGCAGACACGCAGAAGCCACATGTGTTTCGAGAAGCCACGATAATGGTGGCTTTTCGAAACACATGTGGCTTTTCGCCATCTAGGGGGAGAGGATGGAATCTTTCGATAGGTTAGCGTCTTCGCCGTGGGTCTTTAACCCGCAGTGAAGACACTAACCTATCGAAAACCCCTGAACTGCCTCATCTGCATCGGGTGTGGGCGCGCATAAACTCCGCAAATACAAAGAAGCCACACGCCCACCGCCCCGCAATGGGGTCGGTGGTCATGTGGCTTCTCGGCGTTAATTAGACCGTTATTTAGACCGTCGGCTAGACCTTAGTTGCCGAAGCCCTGCAGGGTTGCCGCCCAGGCGCGGCGCGCCTCCAGAGCTTCCTTGGCCTTGGCGATCTTCTTGGAGTCGCCGCCTTTCTCGGCTGCGGCGAGCTCCGCTTCCAGCTCGGCGAGGGAATCCTCGATCTGAGCAGGGAGTTCGCGCGTGCCGCCTTGGCGGGGTCGTTGCGCTTCCACTTTGCCTCTTCGGCGCCGTTGATTTCGTCCTGAATACGGCGCAGCTCGCCATCCACACGGCGCAGGTCGTTGCGGGGTACGCGGCCTGCCGCATCCCAGCGGTCCAGGATCTTCTCGAAGGCTGCCTTCGCGCCCTCGATGTCCTCGACGGGCAGGAGTGCGCGTGCTTCTTCGAGCAGTGCTTCCTTGACCTTGAGGTTTTCGGCGTAGACTGCGTCCTGCGCTGCTTCGGCTTCGTTGCGGGCGTTGAAGAACACGTCCTGTGCCGCGCGGAAGCGTGCCCACAGCTTGTCGTCTTCGCGACGGTGGCCGCGGGGTACCTGCTTCCAGGCACGCATCAGGTCGCCGTATACGCGGGAAGTCTCAGACCAGTCAGTCGAGGTGGACAGCTCTTCCGCACGTGCAATCAGCTCTTCCTTGGCGCGCTTGATGCGTGCGTTGCGGTCGTCGAGCTGAGAGAAGTGTGCGCGGCGGTTGCGGTCGAAGGTGGTGCGGGCTGCACGGAAACGCTTCCACAGCTCGTCCTCTACGCTCTTTGCCAGGTGAATTTCGCGCTGTGCCTTCTTCCACGCTTCGAACAGTTCGTTCATGCGGGAGTGGGAGTTCTTCCAGTGGATCTGGTCGGGGTCCTGGCCGGCGATCTGCTCGGCTTCCGCGACGATTTCTTCGCGGACGGCGAGGGCGCGTTCACGGTTTTCGGTGCGTGCCTGCTGCTGCTTTTCGCCGAGTTCAGCGATCTGCTCTGCGAGGGAGATGAGGCGCTTCTGCAGGCCGGAGTAGTCGCCGACCATGTTGCGCACACCGATCTGTGCACCGATGGAGGTGATGCCCTTCTGCAGGTCTGCGGCGGGGGCGTTGTTGGCGAGGCGGGATTCGAGCAGGGCAACCTGCGCCTCGACGTTTTCAAACTTGCGGGCGAAGTAGCTGAGCGCTTCTTCTTCGGAGGCGCCGGGCAGCTGGCCTACGGCGTATTCTTCGCCGTCGACAATGACGAAGACGTGGCCGTCCTCGGAGACGCGGCCGTACTGGCGTGCCTTTTCGAGGTTTACAGTGTCGTCGGGTTTGGTAGTCACCGCTATAACTCTTTCACTCGGGGGTGCTGGGGGTGGGGCGCCTTTGCGCTGTTCCCCGTGGTGGGCACCCGTTTGGGTGTGCGTGTGCACCTCCTAAGCATAGCCTCTGTGGGGTGTGTGTGAGTAGTGTCTGGTCGTGTTGTGTTGTGGGCGAACCTGCCGGCTGCGGGTTTGTGTCGGGTGAGCTGGGGGAGTGGGTGCTGTGCTGGGGTGGGTGTTGGTATGATGGGTAGATATGCCCGGAGGTGTTCCGGGGTTTTGTTGTCGAGTTCTTTGTCAAGGAGTATCGCGTATGGCTCGCAAGGCTTCGCTGTCTGGTTTTCCCGAGTATCTTCCGGCTGAGCGGTTGGTTGAGAATCATGTTCTGGACACTTTGCGTGAGACTTTTGAGTTGCACGGTTTCTCTCCGATTGAGACTCGTTCGGTAGAGACTATTGAGCAGCTGCTGCGCAAGGGTGAGATTGACAAGGAAGTTTACGCAATTTCTCGCCTGCAGGAGGACGAGGCTGCGAAGGCTAAGGAAAAGCTGGCTCTGCACTTTGACCTGACCGTGCCGTTTGCCCGTTACGTGGTGGAGAACGCCGGTTACCTGAATTTCCCGTTCTCGCGTTACCAGATTCAGAAGGTGTGGCGTGGTGAGCGTCCGCAGGAGGGTCGTGCCCGCGAGTTCACTCAGGCTGATATTGACGTGGTTGGCGACGGCGAGCTGCCGTTCCGTTACGACGTGACCTTGGCGCTGGTTGTTGTTGATGCGCTGTCGAAGCTGCCGATTCCTGAGTTCAAGCTGCGTGTGAATAACCGCAAGCTGGCTGAGGGTTTCTACCTGGGCTTGGGTTTGACTGATACTGCGGCTGTTCTGCGTTCTATTGACAAGCTGGAGAAGATCGGTGCTGAGCGTGTGGCTGAGGAGCTGCAGGCTGAGGCTGGTGCGAGCGCGGATGCTGCCGCTGCCGCTCTGGAGCTGGCGCAGATCCGCACTGAGGATGCTTCTTTTGTGGAGCAGGTGCGTGCGCTTGCCGCTAAGTATTCGGTGGAGCACGAGCTGCTGGATCAGGGTCTTGCTGAGCTGGCTGAGGTCATTGAGGAGGCGGCTCGCCGTGCGCCGGGTAAGGTGCTGGCTGACCTGTCGATTGCTCGCGGTCTGGACTACTACACCGGCACCGTGTATGAGACTGTTCTGGTTGGTCACGAGTCGCTGGGTTCGATTTGCTCGGGTGGCCGTTATGAGTCGCTGGCGTCGAACGGTAAGAAGACGTACCCGGGTGTTGGCCTGTCGATTGGTGTGACTCGTGTGGTGGCTCGTATTCTGTCGCAGGGTTTTGCGCAGGCGAGCCGTAAGGTGCCTTCGGCTGTGTTTGTTGCCCTGACGAATGATGAGGGCTGGTCTGCTGCGAATGATGTTGCGGATGCGTTGCGTGCCCGCGGTATCGCCTGCGAGGTGTCTGCGAATGCGGCGAAGTTCGGTAAGCAGATTAAGTACGCTGAGAAGCGCGGCATTCCGTTTGTGTGGTTCATTTCTTCGGATGAGTCGGGTGCCCCGGTTCACGAGGTGAAGGACATCCGTTCGGGTGAGCAGGTTGCTGCTGATCCGGCTTCGTGGATGCCGCCGGCTGAGGACCTGCACGTTCAGATTGTGCGTGCTGAGGGCCTGTAATAGTAGGTAAATAGTAGGAGCCTGTCATACCCTGTGGTGTTTGGCCGCTGTAGTATCTGGCTACTCTGAGCCTGCAGATGGACTCGCATATGGATGTGTACCCGCCTGGTGGGGAGGACGTTGACCTCCCTGCCGGGCGGGTCTTTTGTGTGAGCCCAGATTTTCGATAGGTTAGTGTCTTCGCCGTGGGTCTTTAACCCGGGGTGAAGACACTAACCTATCGACTGAGGCGTTTCCTCGCTTTATCTCAAGAGTAGTTTCCGCAAGTGGGTGATGACTTCCCGTTCTTTTTGAAAGATGTCAGCCCACGTGAGGTGTACGACCGTCCACCCGGCGCGGGTCAGTGCGCGGTCGCGGGTGGCTTCGTAGCGGTCCCTGCCGGGGTGGTCCACGTATTTCTGTTCGCCGTCGAACTCGAGAATGACCCGCGCCTCGGGCCAGGCGAAGTCTACCCGGTAGTTACGACCCTCGCACGAAATCGGGTACTGCGATACGGGGGAGGGTAGCCTGTGCTCCATGAGTAGGCACCGGGTGAGGCTTTCACCAGCCGACTCGCTGGATGCATCCACCGCCTGCGCCAGGAAAGGCCCTGCAGAACCGCCGTACCCGGTGAGGTTTAGTAGAGTCTCGATAACTTCGTGGGGCTCCATCAGTCCCCGCCGCATGATGGAGTCAGCAAGGACCACCGCCTCCCGAAAGGGCATGCTGCGCGCACAATCCTGCAACGTTCGAGCCACCGTTGTAACCATGATGGATGTGCCCGGCAACCTGGTGGCTTCCTCAGGGGTAATGGCGGTTTTATGTCGGTGAATCCGTTCCCGGTCCGTGGCGCAGTGACTGCGGCTGTACGCGTCCAGCATCTGTGGAACGGTCAGCAGGTCAAGGCCCCACAGCACCGCAGCTGATTCGTGTGAAAATACTCCCTGAAACCCCACGAGGTCGGCGGCGATGCATCGCACGCGGAGCCGGTCGTCGGAGTTGAGTTGATTTGCGTTGTGGTTGTAAATGTAGGCTCCTCGTCGAATGCGTTGCAGGGTTCCTCCGGCTATGAGATTACGGAGGCGGCGCGGGCCTATTCCTTTCATGCGAAGTGTGGCTGGGGTGTGCACGAGAGGGTACAGCTCCGCGATACGTGGAATTCCAGACATCTTGATGGGAGCATTTGGGTCTGAGACATGTGATGTCAGAGAGGTTATAGCGTTCATGGCATAAGCCTGACAGTTTTGAGCCAAAGTTACAGGGCTAACCCAAAATCTGTGGATAACTTAGTCGGTTTTGCAGAATGAGTGTTTGTCCACAGGTTGCAGATGTGGGTTCTTGATTTGGGTAATGACTTAGTGACTTTGGCGGGGGTCTTTAACCCGTACCAGAGTCACTAAGTCATGACTGAAATCCGTAACTCATCATCAAAAACCGCTGCCCGTCTCCTCACCGACTTGCCCCGACCCGCCATCGACCTGCCCGGAGGGGATACAATATATGAGGCGCACGCAGTGTGCGCATATCATCAACCGCGTGTACCCGGCTACTGTCTATAGTCGTGAGGTGCCCGCTATGAAAGGAATGTCTGTGCTTCGCACTCACACCAACGGCGAGCTGACCGCCGCAAATATTGGAGAGACTGTTACCCTGACCGGTTGGGTGGCTCGCCGCCGCGACCACGGTGGTGTCGCTTTCGTTGACCTGCGTGACCGTGAGGGTGTCACGCAGTGTGTTTTCCACAATGAGGCTGATTTTGAGCACCTGCGCAACGAGTATGTGCTGCGTGTGACCGGTCTGGTGACTAAGCGCCCGGAGGGTAACGAGAACCCGAACCTGGCGACCGGCGAGATTGAGGTTGAGGTGTCCGCCGTTGAGGTGCTGAACACTGCCGCTCCGCTGCCTTTCCAGATTGACGAGCACGTTGAGGTGGGTGAGGAGGCGCGCCTGCGCTACCGCTACCTGGATCTTCGCCGCCCGGAGCCGGCTCGCATCATGCGCCTGCGTTCGGACGCGAACCGTGCGGCACGCAACCTGCTGGCTGAGGACGGCTACATTGAGGTTGAGACCCCGACCCTGACCCGTTCGACCCCTGAGGGTGCGCGTGACTTCCTGGTGCCGGCTCGTCTGGCTCCGGGTTCTTGGTATGCTCTGCCGCAGTCCCCGCAGCTGTTCAAGCAGCTGCTGCAGGTGGGCGGTATTGAGAAGTACTACCAGATTGCTCGCTGCTACCGTGACGAGGATTTCCGTGCGGACCGTCAGCCTGAGTTCACTCAGCTGGACATTGAGGCGTCGTTTGTTGATCAGGAAGACATCATTGAGCTGGGCGAGCGCATCGTTGAGGCTGTGTGGAACCTGATTGATGTGAAGGTTCCCCGCCCGATTCAGCGCATGACCTACAAGGATGCGATGGAGAAGTACGGTTCGGACAAGCCTGACCTGCGTTTTGGCCTGGAGCTGACCGAGCTGACCGAGTACTTCAAGGACACCACTTTCCGCGTGTTCAAGGCTCCTTACGTGGGTGCTGTTGTGATGCCCGGTGGTGCTTCTCAGCCTCGCCGTACTCTGGACGCTTGGCAGGAGTGGGCTAAGCAGCGTGGCGCTAAGGGCCTGGCTTACGTCCTCATTCAGGAGGATGGCGAGCTGACCGGTCCGGTTGCTAAGAACATCACTGACGCTGAGCGTGCTGGCCTGGCTGAGGCTACCGGCGCGAAGCCCGGCGACTGCATCTTCTTCGCTGCTGGCGAGGCTAAGGCTTCCCGTGCACTGCTGGGTGCTGCTCGTGTTGAGATTGGTCACCGTACCGGCCTGATTAAGGACGGCGAGTGGTCTTTCGTGTGGGTTGTTGACGCTCCCATGTTTGAGTCTTCTGCTGAGGCTACTGAGTCCGGTGACGTGGCTCTGGGTCACTCCGCATGGACTGCCGTGCACCACGCGTTCACCTCCCCGAAGCCCGAGTTCATGGATACTTTCGACACTGACCCGGGTTCGGCTCTGGCGTACGCTTACGACATTGTCTGCAACGGTAACGAGATTGGTGGCGGTTCAATCCGTATTCACCGCCGTGACGTGCAGGAACGCGTGTTCGCTGTGATGGGCATTGGTGAGGAAGAGGCTCAGGAGAAGTTCGGCTTCCTGCTGGATGCGTTCAAGTACGGCGCACCGCCCATGGGTGGTATTGCATTCGGTTGGGACCGTATTGTGTCTCTGCTGGCTGGCGTTGATTCGATTCGCGAGGTTATTGCGTTCCCGAAGACCGGTAATGGTTTCGATCCGCTGACTGCGGCTCCTGCACCGATTACTCCGGAGCAGCGTAAGGAAGCTGGCGTTGATTTCAAGCCGAAGAAGAAGGACGAGGAGTAATTCTCTAGTCTTTGGTCGTGCGCCCCGTAGGGGGTGTGGGCCTGTGCGGCGTGGACCCGGCGGGCGTTGAGTTGTGCCGGGGTCGCCGTTGAGGGTGGGCTGTGTATTCTGCTGGTGCAGGGTCGCAGCCCACCTTTTGTATCAACTGGCGTGCGTGCCGATTTGTGTACTAAGCAAAGGTGTGTGCTAACTGAAGGGGGAGGGGAGCATGCGTATTCTGATTGCCGGCCCGAGCGGTAGCGGTAAGACGACGTTCGCGGCGCGGTTGGGGCGCCTCCTGGACATTCCGCATACGGAGATGGACTCGTTGCATTGGGGTCCGAACTGGACTCCGCGCCCTAGTTTTGAGGCGGATGTTCAGACACTCATTGAGCGGCCTGCGTGGATTACGGAGTGGCAGTATCCGCAGGTGCGCGGCCGCCTGCTGGAGCGTGCGGATGTGGTGATTTACTTGCGCTATAGCCGTGCGGTGGTCATGTGGCGTGTGGTTCGCCGGACGGTGCGCCGTGCGGTGACGGGTCAGAGGCTGTGGGCTGATAATGTGGAGCCGCCGCTGAAGAATATTCTGCGCGACCCGGACAACATGATTCGGTACACGTGGAGGAGCTACCCGCACGTCGGGGAGTTGCTGGCGGAGGCTCGCGGGCAGCATCTACAGAAGCGTTTTATTGAGTTTCGTACCCCGCGGGCGGCGAACCAGTTTTTGCGTGCCGTGCAGCTGCGCGGCGTGCTCTGAGGCGGCTCCCCTAAACCAGCCGCCGAGAGCGGTGTCGAAAGAGATGTATGAGCCCGGTGAACGCCGGCTCCATGATGAAAGGTGAACGATGCGAGTAGTTATTCAGCGCGTGACCCGCGCGGCGGTGCGCGTGGCGGGTGAAACGCTCGGCGCGATTGAGCAGCCCGGCTACCTGGTGCTGGTCGGTATCACGCACGGTGACGGTGCGGCACAGATTGCGAAGCTTGCCGATAAGACCGCGAACCTGCGCCTGCTGGAGGGGGAGAAGTCCCTACTCGATGAGGGCGCACCCGTGTTGGCGGTCAGCCAGTTCACCCTGTACGGGGATGCGAAGAAGGGCCGCCGCCCCTCCTGGTCTGCCGCTGCGCCCGGCGCGGTGAGTGAGCCGCTGTTCAACGACTATGTTCAGGCGCTGCGTGAGCGTGGCCTGCACGTGGAGACCGGCGTGTTCGGTGCGGACATGCAGGTGGAGCTGGTCAATGACGGCCCGGTGACCCTGATTCTCGATAGTGAGACCCTCTAGGCCGGCGCTAACCCGTGTGGTGTCACGCCGCGAGCTAAATCCGCAGCTGTATACCCACACCCCGTACCCGCCTCCAGATTGTGAAACGATAGAGTAAGACTATGGCTGATTCCCTCTTTGATCTTGAGTTGCCCGATGACGGGGACCGCGTGAGCCTGATTGGTGCGCCCGCTGAGGAGCCCTCCTCGCGTGCCTCTGCCTCGCGTACGTATTCTGCGCGTTCGGCGTCTCGTGCGCCGTTGGCGGTGCGTATGCGTCCGCGCACGATTGATGAGGTTCTCGGCCAGGAGCATCTGCTGACTCCGGGTGCGCCTCTGCGCGTGTTGGCGGGGGAGAATGCCGGCCCGGCTGGCCCGTCCTCGGTGATTTTGTACGGCCCTCCGGGTACGGGTAAGACCAC
>QWCW01000391.1_pt1 | contig 24442 bp, 32 predicted proteins | sample 1972691 | NCBI WGS metagenome assembly QWCW01 (sample SAMN09866698, study PRJNA288562) | Human oral metagenome isolate pre2_saliva, whole genome shotgun sequencing... | reverse complement strand
GCGGAAGACGAGCGCGGGGGCCGCGAGCGCGGGGGCTACTGTGGCTGTGATGGCGGCGCCCATGGTGATGGCGAGGCCGACAAGTGTATGCGTGGTGTTCATTGTTACTGGTCCTGTTTGTTGTCGGGGGTGGTGAGGGCGTTGATGCGGGCGTCTTGGATGATGCGGCGGGTGTTCGGGTCGGTGCAGGGGTGGGAGGGGTGGCGGATCAGCCAGACGGCGGAGTGGAGCCATTCAATGGTTTCGAGGGTCACTGGTGGGCCTCCGTGTCCTTGTCGGCGAGTGCGTTGAGCTTCATGTCGAGAATGGCGTTCATGGTCTCGTCGGGGTGGTTGGCGACCATGAGGCCGGCGATGACCAGGTCGCGGATGCACTGGGGCATGATGGCCCATGCGAGGCGGTGGTGGAGGCCGTGGAGGCCGCCGAAACCACTCACGAGGTGGTCGATGTCGGACTGGTACTTGGTGGGGACTGTCATCTCAAGCATTGGGGTTCTCCTTGTCTTCGTTGATGAGGTTCATGAGGGTGGCGATCTCGTCGGTGAGGGCGAGAATCGCGGTGGTGGCCCGTGCGCGGGTGTCGTGGTCGAGGTTGGCCTGGTAGAGGATGCGCATCGAGTCGGTGGCGCGGGCGTGTTCTCGGGTGAGTGCGCCGATGATGATGCGTCTCTGGCGGCGGGTGATACTGGCGCCGTTGATCTGCATGGATGTTGTTCTTTCCTGGGTCGTGCATTGGGTCTCGCGGGGTGGCAGCCTCGCGGGGCCTGTCTTTTCTTTGGCGTGGTTACGCAGCCTCGCGGGCTGCCTCGCCTACGAGGTTGACGCGGCGGGCCTGCAGGATGACGGCGCCGCTGCGCTCATCCTTGATGGCGTACCCGTCGCTGGTCGGGGCGTCGCCGGCATGGGCGATCTGTTCGGCTCGCTGCACGAGGTCGATGATCGTGGTGCCGAGGAAATCGGCGAGGCACGTAAGCTCAGACACCGAGAAGTCGCCGCGCCCGTTGATCTTCCGAGAAAAGGTCTGTCGCCCAATCCCGAGTGCCCGGGCTGCGGCGGCTTGCGTCAATCCCCTTTCGACGATGCGCTCGCGGATTGCGGTTGAGAGTCCGTCCATGGGTTCTACTTCCTTGATTGACTCTTTTGTGTCGCAAAATTGCGACAAGGCAATGTTGTCGCATTTTTGAGACATGCGCAAGTGGAGGGGGCTATATATGCCGCAATTTTGAGGCTTAGGGTGTCAGTCGTGTGGGAGAAATCGCTGAAAATTAGCCATTTTGAGAAGCTATTAGTGACGCTCATTACATCTGCGGATGTGGGGTACGATGGCGCGATCAGGTCACTAGCCGCAGCATCGGGGCAGACCGCGGGCCCGCAGCGGGCCTATCAATGACTCACTGCGCACGATGTGGTCCATAGAGGAGGTCGCCGCTGACCTCGAGTACTCTGACGGCATGGCAGGCTCGCCGCCGAGCGGGCATAAAAAAGCCCCCACCAGGAGGTGACACTGGTGGGGGCTGTGCATTTAGGAGGCCCGTGCGCGTGGGCAAGCCCGGGGACCGACCCGGTGCCAATATGTATGCACACGTCCATCATAACACAAGCAGCACAGATTAGGGGCAAAAGCCGCCGCCCCTGCAATGACATTCCCGATCAATAGCAGGGGCGGCGGGGTTTGCGCAGTTGAGGCCAGCGCAGGTGGCCGGGTCTCTCGCGTCGGGGCGCGGTTTACCCAAGATAGAACCGTGCAGCTCCCCGAAGGGGCCGCGCGATCGGTTACCTCGATTCTACACTAGTCGGCCCGCATCTGCACCCTAGCGAGCCGCCCCCATGCCGTGAGAGGCCCAGTCGACGGCGTGGGGGCGGGATCTGCGCATTGGTGCCCGCGCATGGGCCGGGGCCGCGCGGCGAACCGCGCTACCCCTAAGCGGCTAGGTCGCACCCCGCGGCGGGCCGGGGCCTGCAGTGCCTAACCACGATATGGCCCCGGCCATTTGTGCATACAAACAGAGGCCCGACCGGGGGTCTGTCACCCCTATCCTACCTCGGTGCGCACACAACTGTGGTCGCGTCGCCTGGGCCATGAGTCTATTCGGGCCGTGGTCGACGATGGATCTATGAGCATGGCTATGGGTGGTGTGACACCTCAACTCGGCATGTGACGCGCCTCTCTCATGCTCGGCTTGCACAGTAGCCCGTCCCCGGGCTATAGTTGAGTCATCGGGAGGGACAAGCCCCCCGAACCTCAACGAAGGAGACACATCATGGCCCGCAAGATGACCGAAGCTCAGCGCGAAGCCCTCGTGAAGGCTCACGACGCACAGCGCGAAGCGCAGCGCAGCGCAGACATCGCCCTCTACACCCAGGCTGCAGAGCGCCTTACTGCCGAGGATCGTGACTGGCTCCGCGAGACCATCGCCGCCGCAAAGCCCCTTCCTTACGAGGGCGATTTCGCCAATGATGGGGCGCGCGTTAAGCGTGCCATTGTGGGTGGGCATCATTGTCGCACCGAGGAAATCGCGGTGCGGACCGGCCTGATCCGCGAGGGCGCGACCATCGACATGATCATGGCCGCAGCCCCCACGAATGTCGCGGAGCTCGTACTTCACATTGGAATCGATAGCCTGTGACCTCCAGGTGGCCCAAGTCAATAAGCGGCTTGAGCCACCCACCAAAACCAATACCAATCCAAAGGAGTGCACCATGCGTATACAGGAACTCGTCGAACAGGCCATGCCTCCCATGGGGTCGCGCAGGCCGATAATGGACGCCATCACCCTCGTAGGGGGTGAATCAAAACGCATTTCCGCAGGTCTTCACGCCCTTATGCACCGTCACGGCGCAAACATCGATCTGGCGTACCGCTCCCTCTCAAAGAGCGATGGAGTGTATATTGTGTACTCTAATGGCGGGACATGGCGGCCTCGTAAAGTTGAATTGCAGTGGCCAACAGTCGGCGGCTTTGCATTCCTTTTTATCACGTCGAATAGTGACGCATGCGGGATCGCATACCGCTATATCATCCCCAAGTCGATTGCTGCCGATCCGTTCAATATGGCAGTTCTCCATTATGGAGACTACGTCCATATTGACAATCAGCTATACGATGATTCGTACAAGGTCGATTGGACGTTTGATTGGTATCCAGAGTATGAGGTTGACCCTCGTGAATACGAGGAAAGGTGCGCATACTCATACGGTCTCTTCGAATCCTTCCTTGATGACGCTGAGTATTACACGCAGTCCGACGCACCGTACATGCTCGATACGCGTAGACTCTACACAATTGATTTTCCCCGCGGCGAACGTATTGAAACGCTTGAGGGATACGGAAAGCGTCATGGCCTGCACTTCTACACACGCCGTCGAAGCGGAGAAAAGAGTCCAATCTATTTTTGGAACGGATTCGGTCAATCGTACATTCACTTGCCTGTGGAACTCCCATATAATGGTGGCTTCTATATCGAAGTGGATACATCAGACTGTGAGATCTTCGTCGTTGAAGATAAGCATCTGAGGTCGCACGCCGCCAAGATCGAGAGGATGCGCAGCCGAATCGAATCACAACCTCACAAGAATGTGACACCCGCCCCCTCGGACTGGGAAATGATGCTTGAATTCGAGCATTTTGCGCCGTATCCCCACGGGTTCGGAGAGTACATTAACAAATGGGTCCTCGCCGAGGACAGCTGACCGCTAGGGCGCGGGCTGAGGGGTATCGCACTCGGCCCGCGCCCGCACAAGAATGAAGATCGACTCATTAGGTGAAAGAGCATGATTGAAATACCCTTGACTCCCGTCAGCTTGCGTTGCCGGCGCAAGGCCCTAGGGCTCACCCGCGCCGAACTCGGCGACATCATCGGCGCGCCCGAGAGCGCAATCAGGTCGTGGGAGATCGGCAAGAATGTGCCTCGCGACCCGAAGGGCGTCAACATGCTGCTCGGCAGCCTTGAGGCCGCCGCCCTCGACTGCGTCGATGAGCTGACGGCCCCCGCTGACGACGAGATCGAGGACGTGCGCGCGTGTCCAACCGCCCTGTTCTCGTACGTCGATCAAGCCGCGTACGAGCAGTACTGCGAGTGGGCCGTCCGGCTCCCACTGTCCACGTACCAGGCGTGCGTGGGCCGCGCCTTCGCCCTCCTTGCCGACCAGGACATCCCCGTCGAAATCATCACACGAACACTCTAAGGAGAACAAATGACTAGCGAGTACCTGGGCGCTGCCCACTTCGCAGTCCGCGCAGGCCTGGCCGTCGCCACGATCCGCTCCTACATGCGCAAGGGACTGACCCCACCCGCTGACGTCGTCATCACGACGCCGTCAGGTCCGCTGCGCGGCTGGGCGCCCGAGACAATCGATGCGTGGCTCGCGGCGAGGCCCGGGCGCGGCGCCCGCACAGACCTGCGCAAGTAGATTACCCCAGTGATCACACCCTTATATCTCAGCGGTCGTGATCCCAATCGTAGAAAGTAGAACACTGATGGAACTCACCCAGTTCACCTATGGAGACTCCTCCCTCAGAGTCATCGAAATCGACTCCCAACCATGGTTCGTCGCAAAAGACGTATGCGGCATACTCGAACTTGCCCACACACACTCCTCCCTTCGTCTTCTCGACGAAGACGAAAAGGGGGTGCATACTATGCACACCCCCTCGGGAAACCAGGAAATGACCGTCATCTCCGAACCCGGCCTATACAGTCTCATCCTCCGTTCACGCAAGCCTGAGGCCAAGACCTTCAAACGATGGGTCACGCACGAAGTACTCCCGTCGATTCGGAGACACGGCATGTACGCGACTGAGTCAGTGGTCGATGCGATGCTGGCTGATCCCGAGGCGATGATCCGGACACTGACGGCACTGAAAGGGGAGCGCGCTAAGCGCGCCCTGTTGGAGGCACAGGTGGAAGCCGATGCGCCCAAGGTCGTATTCGCTGACGCCGTGGCATCCGCGAAAACAGACATCCTCATTGGTGACCTCGCAAAAATCCTGCGAGGCAACGGCGTGGCCACGGGACAGCGCCGCCTGTTCGAGTGGATGCGCGAAAACGGCTACCTCATCCGACAGAAAGGCTCGTCGTGGAACATGCCCACCCAAAAGGCAATGGACATGGGCCTGTTCAGGGTGAAGGAGTCGATTGTCACTCACGCAGACGGACATACAACAGTTAATCGGACGACCAAGGTCACGGGCCGTGGGCAAACCTACTTCGTGAACAAGTTCCTCGCTCACACAGCCGGGAACTGACCCATGCAGGCAGGGAGGGGGACAAAGCGCCCCCTCCCCACCTTTTTTGTGGCGTGCTTGAAGCCTCAGCTGGTGGTGTGACCCCTCAAATTGGAATGTGACGCGCCTCTCTCATGCTCGGCTTGCGCTATAGCCCATGCGCGGGCTATAGTTATGGCATCGGGAGGGACAAGCCCCCCGACACTCAACGAAGGAGACATGAAATGAACACCGACCTGATTGACACCAACGACGGCATCAACCGCCTCGCCCTCGACGGCGATCGCGAAGCCGCCACCGCCTGGTTCGAGACTTCGCTTCCTGGCGACGAGGTCAGCGAGCTGCGTGAGGCCCTCATTGAGGCCGCCGTCCGCCTGACCGGCGAGGATCGCGAACTGCTCGCCTCCAACGGCTACGCGATCATCGAGGACTGACAGGTAAGGCCCCCGGCCTCTTCCCTCTCGGGAGGGGCCGGGGGCCAAACCATGCGATAGGGGAGCATGATGAGACAAGACATTGACGGCACGATGAGCGCCACTGAGGCCCGCGAGCGCGGCTATCTGCCTACCGATGAGGTGCCCGCCCTCATCGGCGTTCAGAGGAATCTGCGCAATCTTGGGAGGGTGATGCGGCGTGATGGGCTTCGTCCCGTGCGTGTCGGGCACGCCTATTGGTGGAGCGTCGATGCCGTCGAGGAATGGGCTGCGCAGCGTCGTTGGATCCGCGCCAAAGGCACCACTGCCCCCACGTGCTCGGCCCCCGGCTGTGATCGCGGCGCGGTGGCGCATGGCTTGTGTCTGCGCCACTACAAGGCTGCGCGTGGCAAGCATGCTGATGAGCCTGCTCCGCGTGTGGGTCAGCCTGTTGGGGCGGGGGTGTACGGGCGCGTCGACGAGACCGCAGATGGGCGGTTGGTCTGTCATGAGTGCGGTGGCGCGTATCTGAACCTTGCGGCGCATGTCGCGCTCGTGCATGGCATGAGTGCAGACGAGTACAGGGGCGTCTACGAGTTGCCGCGCACGGTCAAGCTCTCCGCCAACAGCGTGCGTGAGCGCATCAGTTGTAGCTCTTCGCGGCCTGAGAATCTGGAGCGGCTCGCGAGGGTGCGTGATCCCGTGGCTGCGTCGGCGTCTCGGACAGCTGATACGTTCAGCGCTGTCAGTCGCGCGCATCGTATGCGTCATGCGGGTGAATGAGTGAAATGCCCCCCACCACCCATGCGAAATTGGGTGGTGGGGGGGCTTTTCTGTGGTCGGGTTAGGGGTGGATGTCGGAGGGGCGAGAGGCCATGAGGCCGCGGGCGCCCTTGGCGAATGCCGTTGAGGCTTGGCCGGTGTTGGTGATGATGTGGGCGATGGTGGGTTTCCCCGTTGCGTTGAGCATCGTCCAGGCAGACTGTGAGGCGTTCCATTCGAGTCCGAGGACGTCCCACTCGTCAAATCGAGCGCCCGCTAATTCGGTCTCGTAGAACATGCACATGGTTTTGTAGCCGCGTGCTCGGGCGCGGCGTGCGCCGCCGCCCTTGATGAAGCTCTTCCAGATCACCCGCTCTTGCGGTCGACCGTTGAAGGCGGCGTCGAGCTTCGTGTACAGGTCGAGCTCGGAATGGATGTCGCCTTCGGATGCGTCTTCCTTCGAAGACGTCGTCTTGTGATCGATGGCGAGGATGACGTCATTCGGGATGTTGTCGAGGACCTCGTCGAGGAGCATGACAGGTCCAGACGCCTGCTGCAGATCCTTGAGCGTTTCCCAGGGGGTGTTCCAGATCGCGTAATCAGATCCGGGGACAGTCCGGTTGGTTTTCCAGTCGTGCATGAGCACGTATTCTCCGCTGCTGCATCGGCGGACGGAGAGTTCGAGCGCCTTGAACCCGGCCCTGAGGGACGCGTCCAGTCCGCGCCTCGTGAACTCCGGGTACTCGTCTCCACCGAGCCGATGACTGATGTAAAACGGCCGCCCCTCAAAGAATCTGGTGACAAGGTCCGCGCTCGTCGGGTCGGTTTCTCCGGGCGCGTACAGGCGCTGGTCACCGCCGTCGCGGCGGCGCCGATACAGACGTCCGACCAGGTCACCGCCGTCGCGGCGGCGCACGTGCAGCTGGGGGCTCACTTGGGGATCACCACCTGCACGCCAGCGCCATTAGTGCTCTGACTGTTGGGGTAGGTGAAGATGGCCTGATCAGCGCCGGGCGCCGTACGCTTGGCGATGACGATTGTCTCCCACGTTTCACCGTCCTGCAGGGCAGAAACGACCTTCTCCCACCCCGCCGATACGCTGATCTGAGACTCTGTTTCGTTCGCGGATGTGCGCTCACACCCAATCGCGAGCGCCAGCCCCTCAGTGTCGACGACAGGCGCAGTCACCGTCGTCGATTCGACAGGCTCGTCGTTGCGCTTCTTGACCGCCCCGATGACCGGCGCCCCGCCGCCGCGAACGACGACCGCCGACCACGACCCGGTCACAGGCTTGGAGGTCACGACCTCCAAGGTCTCAGCCCACCCGCCAGACATGATCGTGAATCGCATCGTGCCCTGGTAGAAGGGGGGCAAAAGCACATCAACCCCGGTGGGGGCCGTGAATTCAGCGTCGCTGCCCTTCATATTGAGGACAAGGATGACGCGATCCCCCGCCTGACCACCCGGTACAGTCACCGTGATGTGGTCGCCGTCCGCGCGGCCCGCGGCGTGCGCAACCACCGTGGGAGCAGCCACCGGCCCGCCACCAGGCGAAGGCACATCCGCAGCGAGAAGATAGATCTCCCCATCCGCGAGCGCCTCAGCCTCAGCCGTAGAATGCACAATCTTGATAGCTGCAACAGCGACGGGGTGCCCCTCCGCGTCGACGATCACGGTGCCGCCCGGCTGAGGGGTCGGCGTGGGCTGGGATCCGGTATCGAGGAGCTCGCCGATCTTCATGACCTGCCCATCAACAAGCGTGACCTCACGTTCGGCGAGGACCGCAGCCGACGCCGTCTTCACCGTCAGGACGTAACGGCCGGGGGCGACCGATGCGTCGACGTTCCCGTCCAGGGCGTCGGCGAGGAGGCCACCCACGACGATATCCCCCTCTCGCGTGCGTGAGGGGTTGGGAACGGGGGTCGCGTTGAGCGCGACAGAGACCGGTTTTCCGGTTGGGCCGGTGACGTGGCCACGGATCGAGACAGACATAGGGTGTCCTCTAGTTTTCTGTGAGGTGCTGTCTGAGCATGTCGTGCTCAGCTGCAGCAGTGGATGTGAGAGTGTCGATCCTCGTCGACAGTGAGGCCGTGTCGCTGTCCTGACGGGCGGCGATCTGGCTAAGGAGCTGGCCGTGAGCGTCCAAGAGCTGGCCGTGAGCGTCCAACGCGCTGCTGTGAGCGTTGAGGGTCTGCAGGACCGTGGCCTGCGCACTCTCTACACGCATGAGGGCGTCCTTCATGGACCCGCCGTGATTGGGCGTGACCTCATGACGGACGTCCGCGACGGCCTCATCGAGGGCGGAGAGGCGGGTGCTGATATCACCCGCGATAGACTCGAGTTGCGCCGATGTCTCCGCATGCAGCCGTTCGGCCTTAGCTTTACCGACCTGCTCGCGCGCCAACTCAGCGTCGGCCTTCGCCTTCTCACGGCCCCAGTGCAGCCCGGTGGTGACGAGGCCGCCAGCAAGCCCGCTGGCTGCACTAATCACCGCCGCGAACTCAGTGGGACTCACTCGATACGCTCCTCACAGACGTCCGCCAGGTCCTTGACGCTAGCGCCGCCGGGCGTCACAGCACCCACCCAATCAAGCAAAGACCAGCCACCGATCTTGATGCTGGCGAGCACCTGATACACGGACCAGGCCGTGCCGAGGAACACAGACAACTGCGCCGTGAGCAGACGCCAAGTCGCCGGATACACCCCAGCAACCCACACACCCGCCGTCACCACCAGCGCAACGACGACCAGCAGGCCAACGCGGCGCTCGCGGGTCCACCAGGGGCGGTCCAGTGCCGCCTGGATGAGCGGCCAGATGACGCCGATCACGACTGTGGTGATGAAGGGATCGGACTGCAGCCCGAGAAGGAAACCGCTCATTGTCAGATCTCCTTCGCGGCGTCGGCGAACACCGAGCGCACTGCCTGCTCGGCGGCGGCGCGTACCTGATCGGTGGTCAGGCCAGCCGCTCCCGCGTCCGTGAGGGCTGCAAGGAGTGGGGGGACGATTGCCGGCGCGATTGCACCAGCGATCTTTTCCGGGTCGATGTTGCCGACGGTCGCTGCGACCTCAGCGACGAGCCGCGCACGGCGTGCGGCGGCATCGGATGCAATCGCAGCAATGTCGCCATTGTCGAGGGTCACCTCGTAGCTGTTAGACAGGCCGTACGCCTTGACGAGGTCTCCCCAAAGCTTGGCGCTACCAATTGCCACAACGTCGGTGGGCGTGATGGCAAAGATAGTATTTGTCTGTGCTGACTTGACGAAATGCATTGTGTCCTCCTCTTGGACAATCTGGGTTTCTTCGGTGTCAGCCTCGCCGTTGTTGACAAGGCCCATGTACTGATCCCAGGGAAAGTCCGTCCCCGGGTCCCAGTGGTCCGACCGCTTATAGACGCGGCTCACCTGGTCATGGCCGACGAACCCTGCGGCGCCGGCGGCCAGCTCGGCGTCTGACAGGTGCTTGAGTGGAATCCCAGCCGCGAGCGCAATCACACGCGCGTGGGCGGCAGACAGCTTGAGCATGGACTGGGATGCGGCGTCGGCCCAGCCTGCGGCATCCTGCCCGGCGTAGCCGGCGTGCTCAATTTGGTAGCCATCTGCATTCGCTCCGGGTGCAGCGAACGCAGTGTCGGACGGGGGCAGGCACACGACGACGCTGTCTTGGTCGACGCAGGCGTGGGCCGATGCGACGACGTTCCCGGACGCGAAATATGCTGCGATGTTCTCTGCGGTTTTTGGGGACTCTGGTGCCTCCATCGTGTGGATTACGATGAGGCGCAGTGGCTTCTCGCGTCCCTCGTAGTAGTGTGCGGGCGTGTAGCTGCCCATATGCGTCCTCTTCTTTCTAGTGGGTAGGAAATCCCCGCGGTGGGTGTTGCCGATGGGGGTAGCTTTCAAGCAGCGGGCCTACCAGGGGATGTACGTCGCGCTGATCGGGATGATCCAGCCGTGGCCGGTCCTCACCGTCGTGTATCTGTAGATCCCCAGACGGCCATTCGTCTGGATTCTCAGTTCCGCGTACGTCGATTCAAAGTCTGAACCGTTCGCTGTCACGGATGCACCGATGAACATTTCTGAGGACGGGCGGAATGCCTCGGGGATCACCAAGATATTGTCCTGATCACCGCCGGCCGAGACAACAGCGCCCGCCAATTGCACTACGCCTCCGCGCATGCAGATCGTCGGCGAATGCCCGCCAGCGACATTCCACCCCGACGCGACGGGGATTGTCTGCCACGGAAGATTACGGCCCGACACGTCCGCCCAGCCGCGGCCGTTGCACGCCGTCAGGCACCCAAGGTCTGTACGGTACACGAACACAGGGTCGTACTCAGAGACGACGACTCCGGCGGCCTTGGCGGCGTTGACGAGCGCGTTGGCCGCCGCGAGGTTTGAGCACGTCTGAATGTTCTTGATACTGTCGGCTGTCACCGGCCACGACCCCAGGTAGTCGTCCGTGGGGCCTGGAATCTGGACCCCATTCCACCGTTTGATCACGGTTTCTTCCTCTCTGTCGTCTTCGAGACTAGGTGTGCGCTGATCGCCCACCCCCACATGCCCACTGTAGACGCCTGCGCGTTATGTACTAGGAGGCTGATCGTATCGCCCTTCGCGAGCCTCACAATCCCGTACGCCATCGGGCACGCGTAATGCGACTGGGGCGCGTACGCCTCCCCGCGCGGCTCCGTATCGAGGACGTTCGTCGGTGTATCCGCGCCCGCGCGATGGATGCTGATCCCAACCGTCACCGACGCATCCCACGACGTTGAGCAGGCATGCACGCGCCCGGAGACAGCGTACAAGCCCGGGACCAGGACAGGGACCTCGTAGGCTTCCGTCTCACCGTTGACGCCGAACCCGGCGCACGCCGCGAGCGCGCCGCCGTTGAACAGTGGGAGCCGGTTCCAGTACGTGGGTGGCACGTCGACGCCGGCGGCGCGGATCCCGGAGTCCCAGCCCAGGACTGGGATATCGGTGTCGCTGGTGTCCGCTAGGTTGTTGACGCGGCCAGTCAGGTCCTGCAGTGCGCGGCCGGTCTCGCCGACGGCTACGGTCTTGGTGCCGGTGGGTGCGCGTCCGGTGGGGGCGTGGGCCATGGTGGCGGCGCCTGACGTGTCCCGGGAGACTCGGACCCTCGCGCCAATGTAGGTCAGGCCTGCGGCGGATGGCGTGATGACGGTCTGCCCAGCCGGTGCTCCGTCGACATGGACCTCGACGAGGCCGGTCGCCTGGTCGTAGATGGAGACGACGGTTCCCATGACGATTCCCTCGTCGGGCGGCCGCCGTGTGGGGGTCAGGTCAAGCCAGGGGGAGAGTCCGTTCATTGTCCGTCGTTCACTTCCACGTCGACGCGCATGGTTTGCGCTGGGTCGTCCAGTGTCATTGAGTAGCCGGTGACTCGCCCGCGTAGTGTCTCCGGGGTTTCGCCGTGGGTGACGCTCACATCGATGACGTCGCCCAGCTCGAGGCGCGGGTCCATGACGATTTGTAGGGACCGGGCGCCTGACGCTGCGATTGCGTTGCGTTTGTATGTCTCGGACGCTGCGTAGATGGCGTCGGCGGTGTCGGCGATATCCATGGTGTTCCGGTCGGTGACGACGCCGTAGGAGGAAGCCCGGTAGCGGGGGTCCTCGAAGTTGTCGACGACGGCCGACCAGGCCGTGTTTGCTTCGCCCTGCTGGTTTCCGGTGACCATCCACCTGTTGGGGCCGCGCGGGCGGCTCCGACGGTTGGCCTGGATGAGAAGGTCTTGGCCCGTATACCTCTCCACCGCCACATCTAGCGTCGTCGGTTCCGACGCCAACAGTACTCCCTCCGGGGTGACCAGGTAGATCATGCCCATGGACTCGAGTAGCTTCTGGATCGCCTCAAGGCGGCTGGTGCCCCACTCGTAGGCGCGGGCGATCGCCTGGTTACGAGTAACAGCTGTTGGGATCCCACCATCATCTGGCTCGCCGGCAAGACGCTGCAGCTCGGATGCGAGCGTCGCACCCTCGGGAGGAGAGGACGGCCACAGCATCGGATTCTTCTCAAGGCGCTGCGTAAGATCAAGGGCCTCTACCCGGACCGTCCCGTCATCGCCCTCCTCCCAGGACTCAATCTGGTAGACACCAATCTTAATGTCCCACTCACCCATGGGCGTAGAGACGCGAGCGTCGACGTGTAGGCGCTGCCCATAGCAGGCAAGCGGAGCATCCCACGTAGTGGGGACCATGGCAGGCGACGCGGTGATGGTGAGGCGCGCCTGGACGCCACGCCCGGTCGATGCTTCCACCTGCACGTTCCACGCCGTGATCGGCGTGAACTCGCCTCGGAACTCACTGGTGATGATAGGTGTCACGCGCGTAGGACCTGCCAGGATCTGCGCGCCCGGCCCCGGCCTCACAGCGGCATTCCCGTCAACTCGTGGGCAGCCTGCGCCCAGCTCATGTGCCGCCACGTTCGCCACTTGGCTTGGACGGTACCCCAGGTTAGGGCGCTCGCGGTGGTCATGGTTGGTCCCGTGTATTCGATCCACTTGACGTTCCACCGCTGGTATCCGACGTGCCCTATCCACGTTTGGGTAACGTCAGAGACGACGACGGCCCTCATCTCTTGGCGCCCGGGGACAGGCATGCCAGTGGTGATGATGAGTGGCGTGTGGGATTGGAGGAGGTCCCACACGTCGGCCTCGCGGGTGGGGTCGTACAGGATGAACTGGGTTTCCCCCGTGCGTAGTGACGTGATCGGCGGGTACCGTACGGCGCCCGTCTCCCACACCTTCGCTGACGACTTCCACGTGTTCATCACTGGTACTGGCTGTGCGCCGAGCCCCGGGATCTGGCGGCCTTGAAGGTCTGTGACGATCTGTGTGCCCATCGTCGTGCCGGGCCGCGTCATGGTCACTGTCCGCAGCTTGAACGTGTACACGGTGGGGACGCCTGGGGTGGCGAATGGGTCGGAGAACACGACGGCCCCGCCGTTGTTCTCCGCCGCTCGCACCAGCCGAGACCCCGCATACACGGGCACGTTCAGGTCCTGCTTGTCAAGGTAGAACGTTGGGAGGCCCGTGTCCTTGTGCAGCCATGTTTTGACGGTCATAGCACGCTCCTCGTGACTTTCACGGCCTCCGTTCGGGCGTACGCCCGCACTTCCTCGCCCGTGAATGGGTTAGTGACATATGCCGTCACATGGATATTGGTTGTGGCAGGCGTGTCCTTAGTGGGTGACCCGTTCGCGTATGCCGTAGATCCGGCGGGGATGTACACGTCTCCGAAACGGCGTGCGACTTCAGCGAGGATGCTTCGGGAGCGGCCCCGTTTCGTGGAAGCTAGGGGGATGTACGCTTCGCCGCCGGTCTCGGGTTCGGCCCACACTCGCCATGCCCCGGCTGGTGCGATCTGCGCGACGTGGTTTTCCCCGCGGCGGCCACCGTTCGCGTAGAACTCAATGCCACCGTTTGCGTAGTAGTCGGTGACGCTGCCGTTCATGTTGGATCCGATCACCTTCTGAACGATGTTCATGACGATGCTCGACCCGTTCCATTTACTGAAGATGGACTGCGCGACCGATGAGACGTTGTCTGTCCCTCGGATGGACATTGATGGGTCCATGCCGTTGATCGCGGAGACGGCGGCGTTCGCTTGGTTCATTGCGTACTGGTTGTTGCCGTCGATCGTGACGGTGCCCGTCGAGGAGTCAACGATGCCCAGGGACGCGAGGAGGGCGGCGACTGCCGGGTCGTCGTTCGCGTTGATCGTGTATGTCCCGTCACTGTTCTGGGTGATACCGATTGCCTGCATGAGCGAATCAATGGCCGGCGCGTTGTCCGCGTTGATCGTCATCAACCCGTCCTGGTTTGACCGGACGCTGTCAATGAACGACTGGACCGCCGCCGTGGCCTCATCCGTGTCCGCGTACGTCGTGATGTCGATGCGCGTTGACTCTACGCTGCTGAGAAGACCGAGCTTCGTGATGAAGTCCTGTGTCTCGTCCGCACTCATCCCCAGTTGTGACGCCCATGACTCCCAGTAGGCGCGGTTGCTGGCGATCTTCGCGTTCAGGTCTTCCTGCGTGGCTCCCGCGTCCTTCATGGCGTTGAGCTGGTCGTTCTGCGCCTGAACTGTGTCACGGCTTGTTTCCATGAACTTCCGGTTCGACTGCTCGAACCAGTCGATTGACCCGCTCGCGTCACGAGTCACGCTCGTCATTTCCGCGAACGTTGAGTTGAGTTTCTCGACAGCGTCGTGGGCGCGGTAGTTGGCGTCGGTGAGGTTGCCTTGCGCGGCAGAGTAGGCGCGTAGCGCGTCTGCAGCGCGGTCGAGGATTGCCTGCTGCCGCTCAAACGCGACCGTGCTGTCCTCTGTCGCCTCCGCGAGCCGCTTGTTTTTCTCTACACCTTCCGCAGTGACGGATGCGAGTCCGTCGAGTTTCCCTTTGAACTCGTCTACGGCGTTACCTGCTTTACGCACCAGGTTGCCTTGACGATCGTAGGTCGTCATCTCAGACTGATGCTTATCCGCGTACGCCTGCACAGTCTGATTAACGCGGTCACGCGCACCTGCTTCGCCTAGGAGAGCATTCGTCAGGTCACGCGCGTTACCGCCCATCTTCTTGTACTGCGCGATAAGGCCCTGTTCTTCCGCCTGCTTGGCGACCCATGCGCGGCTGTTCTCCGTGACCGCCCCAGTCTCCTTGTCGAGCGTGTCCGCGAACTCCTGAGCCTTCCGATTCGCTTCCGCCTTACGCTGGGCGTACGCGACGAGGACACCCACAAGAATGGTCAATCCTGCCGTGACAAGCCCAGCGGGGGACACGAGGCCCGCCAGGGACGACCCCAGACCAGAGAATGACTGGCGTGCCGCGTCAACCACGCCTGTATTGGATGCCTGCCCGATGAACAGGCTAATAGCAGCGCCTGCTGTCTTGAGGGGACCTGACAGGCTGGTGATCGTGGACACCAGTTGCGAGGCGGGGCCGCGTAGTGCGAGGAACGCTGCGGCGGCGGCCAGGACAGGCGACGGCAGCTGTAGGACAGCTGTCGCGAGCTGTAGGACAGTCGTCGCGAGGGGCAAGAGCGCCGTTGCGGCCTCAGCGGCCAGCGTCACCAGCGGGACAAGCTTCCCAGCGAAGATCCCCAAGCCTCCGGCGACCTGGGTGAGGCTCGGAGAAAGCTCGGCAATGATCGTCATCCCCAGGTCACCGATAGCGCGGGCAGCGTCCGCGAGCGCCGGAACAGCGGGTGCGAATCCGTTGGTGAATGCTTGACCGACTGCGCGTACCTGCGGGCTTGCGGCTGCGAGGGCGACTACTGCGACGAGCAGTGGGTTCACTGATGCTGCGAGGCCGCCGATGACGGGGATTGAGCGGGCGCCGAGGGTCGTGAAAGCGGCTCCGAGGGCGGAGACTAGGGGCGCGTATTTGGTGAGCCTGTGTAGGTCGGCGACGAGCTGTGCCGTGTTGATCTTTGATACCCATACGTTGACCTGTTGTAGGCCGTGGGTGATTTTGTCGAATCCGCCGCCGCCGAGGTTCGTGAACGATTTGACGAGTTCGCGGACCTTTTTCTGGACCGATCGTAGTGTGTCTGCGACGAGGTTGCCCCAGACGACCGCCTTGCCGCCGCCCGTGGGGCTGATGAACGGTTCGGCGATGTCGGCGCCCATGTCGCGCCATGCTGCCTTGATGCGGTCTACGGCGCCGGACCATTGCTGTTTGACGAGGTCCGTGGTGCCGCCGAACTTGGTTTGCATGCCGGTCGTGATGGCGTCGAGGGCGTCGTCGGCGCTGATCTTCCCGTCTGTGATGTCCTTCTTGATCTCTGCGGCGGTCTTGCCGAACGATTGGCCGATGAGTTCGGCGGCGTTGATGCCTCGTTGCCCGAGCTGTAGGAGGTCTTGGCCTGTGATCTTCCCTGCGGCTTTGATCTGGGCGAGGATGAACGCTAGGTCCTGTAGGTTCTGGCTGGATCCTCCGGTGGCGGCGACCGCGTTTTGGAGGGCGTCGAGCATGGGGATCGTCTTTTCGACCTCCACGCCGAAGGATAGGAGTTGTTGCTGTGCGGTGATGAACGCCGTCTTAGCGAACGGGCTCCGAGACGCCAGGTCGTTGAGCTTGCTCATTTGCTCGTTGACGGCCTCGGTGGATCCCAGGAGTGTCTTCAAGGCGGCGCGGCTGTTCTGCTGGAGCGTGTTGTAGCCTGCGCCTGTCTTGACGAGGCTGGCAATGACTCCGCCGGTCGCTGCGGCGGCGCCCGTGAACATCGTGGCGACTGTTTGCCCTGCCTGTTTGGCTGTGCTGGCGAGGCCGTGGGCTTTGCTTTCTGCCCTGCCCATGCCCTCCGTGAACTCGCGGTCGTTCATGGTCAGGTAGAAAGCGAGCTTGCCGACATCGAGAGCCACGGTCGGGTTCCTTTCATTGGGTGAGGGCGGCGTGTGTGCGTGTCCCTGGCGTGGAAGCGCACGTGAGGATGAGGGTCCGTACCGGCGGCCAGGGGTCGCTTTGTGCGCGCCACTCGTGTAGGTGGAAGACTTCTGCGAGGTCGGCGGTGACGGCGTCCCAGGCGGTGATGATGCTCCACCAGGTGGTTCGGGCCTGTGGCTGTTGTGGGTCGCGTGGGGCCTTGTATTCGGCGTAGACGGGGGTGCCGTCTTCGCCGACGCCTATGGGGGTGCCTATGCCGTACGGCGCCCATTCTTCGAGGGTTTGCGGGTCCGGGCTTTTGGGGCCGCGTCCTTGAATGCCTGGTCAAGTGCGTTCTTCGCGTCTCGGCCTGCGGCGTCGACGGTGGCCAGGTAAGCGGCAACAGCGGCTTCGCTTCCGCCGTTGGCCCAGTAGATGACGGCCGCGAATGCGGCGCTGTGGATGTAGGCAGGCGGGCACCCGTCTGCTTCAAGCGCCGTGATTTGCTCGGCACCCAACACGATGGGGGCGAGTTCGTCAAAGCTGGTGGGGATTCCCTCGACCTCGGTGTCTGTCAGTGGGGGTTCGCCGGCGTCGATGCGGCGGGCTTGCTCGGCTTGCATGGCCTGAAAGGCCGTGATGAGCTTCCCGGCTTCGACGGTGGGGACGGGGCTGGTGATCTCCCAGGTGCCGCATGTCATCGTGAATGGCTTGGGGAGGAAAGATGTGAGGTTCACTGCTGGGGTCCTTGACTTGTAGTTTGCGTCGGGGTGAGGGGTGCCGGGGTCCTCTGAGTGGGGTGTGAGGACCCCGGCACAGGAAGCGGCCGGGAGCTGCTCAGCCGGCGGCGTTCAGGGGGTTCTTGATCTTCTTGCGCGGCCCCTGCCCGGTGACGGTGATATTCCATCCGCCGATATCGTTCGTGCCGGTCTGGCTGCGCGTGATCGACACCGTGCCAAAGCCTTCGTATGCGTCGTCCGGGTTGGCCTTCCCGGTTGCCGGCTTGTCGTACCACCGCACGTGGACGGTGGCCTTGTTGCCGAGCGCGTCGGGCTCAGTCGCGGCCTTGAACGCCTCCACCTCGGGGAGGTACTTCCCGTCGGTAAGACGCTGGTGCTGGATCTCGAGGGTGAGAGTCCAGGACTCGCCGACCTTGATCGGGTGGTCGGCACCGAGGTCGTCATAGGTCTGGCCGTCCTGAGTCTTGGCTTCGGCGTTAGGGGCGATCGCCTTGGCAAAACGGACGCTCTGCCAGTTGCCTTCGGTGATTTCGATGTCAACGCCTAGTTCGTAGGAGAACCCGACCTCAGAGTTGGTGGCGGGCTTTGCGGGTTCAGGTGCCATTGTTCGTGGCCTTTCTGTCATGTGTTGGTGATGTGGAGTTCATAGTTGTCACTACGCTCGTCAAGACCAGACTGGTCTGCGCCGAGCTGCAGGGCAGACAGGTGCGCGCACCGCGCAACACGGAGACCACCCCACATCTGGTGGTGCACCCCGTGAAGAGCCGCGAGCGCCGCGTCAGCGAGCGGGTCGGCGTCGTATGGCGCGCGGACCCTCACTTGGACCCGCGCCACCGTCACGTTACTGTCGGGAGTGATGGGCGGGTCGATCTGGTATGCGGTGACGGCGAACGCCGTTTCGGGCGTGGCCTGCAGGCGTTTGGCGTACACGGGCGGTGGGCCGCCTGGCGTGAGCGTGTATGCGCCGTCTTCGCCGGGCCAGTACGCGACGCCCGCGCGGTTGAGGCGCTCACACACCGCCCTGGTGATGTCCCGCATCGTGGGAATAGCGGTCACTGGGCGGCCCTCCTCACTTCCGCAGCAATGATGTCCCGCATCGTGGCCTCCTCCTCGTGGGCGGGGCCTTCCAGGTACTTCGCGCGCCCGCCCTTGGGGTGACGCCATCCCAGTTCCTCGTGTTGGCGCGCCGCATAGGGCGTGTTGTAAGACACGGCGACGCGGGTGCCGCCATCGAGGACAGTCACTGCCGCTGAGGCGCGAAGCGTACCCTCATCGACGGGCGCGGCCTGCTGGGACACGCCTCGCAGGTGCTCTGCGGCACGACGGAGACCGACTTCCGCAGCGAGAGCAGCAGCACGGCTGACACGCCCCCCGTTCCACGTAAGTTCCGCGCCGCTCATTCGATGTTCCAGACATCGTGCGCGGGCAGAGGCAGCGGACCGGGATCACCGCGGCTGACGGACAGGACGCGGCTCGTGCGCCCAGAGGGAAGCGTCACAGTAGGCTCCTCGTCCAGGTTGATGAGGGTACCGTGCGGGACGGCCACCTGGGCCGTAGACACGGTTTCCGCACCGTTCTTGTCTCGGACGAGTTTCTGAGTTTCCAACACAAACACCCCGCTAATGCGGGTGCCATCCCCGTCGGGTTTGGGGCCATAAGGGGTGCGCCGCATCCTGTGCAGCGTGACCTCGTGAACCCCGTAGATCGCGAGAATGCCCTGGGCGCTCATTAGCCGACCACCAGTGGGGGCTGCGGATTGAGGCCCGCGAGGCCGAGGATTAGGCGCGCCTCGAGGCATAAGGTTTCGGCGGCGCGCTCGCGGGCTTTGACGCGGGTGTCGGTGGTGTCGGCGTAGGTCATGGATGCGCCGAGGAGGCTACTGGAGGCGATGACTTTCCCGGTTGTCTGGACGTTCTCAGCGCCGGGGGTGATGTCGTTTGCTGCCCAGTAGCGGGCTTGTGCGACCTCTGCTTCCTGGATGGCTTGCTTGTGTGCGTGTGTGGTTGCGGGCGGGCAGTCCTGCAGCCACTTACGGACGAGTAGGTGGCTGAGGCGTGCGAGCGTCTCGTCGTCGTTGGTGGCCAATTTGCTTGCTGCCTTTCGTGCGGGTGGGGGTGGCCCCGTGGGAGGACCCTGTATGCCCACGGGGCCACCCGGCTTGGTGTGGGCTATTCGCCCTGCGTGCCGGTGATGCTCTTGCGGGCCTTCCCGGCGGCTTCGGCGGCGAGGACGCGGTTTCGTTCCGGGTCTTCTGGGGCCAGGCCGTTGAGGTAGGTGGTGACCTCCTCAACGGTGTGTTCGCTCGGGTTGAAGACGGCGGGTGATTCGTCTTCCTGGGGCTCGTGGATGTGCGTGTATCCCTGGCGGGTGAAGTAGGAGATGACGTTGGGGTCGTCGGTTTCTCCTAGGCCGTCGATGAATCGGACTCCGCCGACGGTTCCCGTGTAGTTGGCGACGGGGGCCTGGAAACGCACGCTGGTCACCGGACCTTGATGTTGCGGAAGACTGCGGCCGCCTTCGTTGCCTTGAGTGCGACGCCGACGGGGCCGAGTTCGACTTCGCCGCGCTTGACTGCTCCGGCTTCGGTGAAGTCGGGGAGCCAGGTGCGCACGACGTGGCCGGTGGTGGTTGCGACGGCGTGGAAGCCGTCGAGGCCGACCCTGTACGCGTACAGGTCGGTGAGGCCGGTGACGCCCGTCTGGGATCCGACGGTGCGGGTGGAGATGGGGATGATCGGGTCTGCGGACCCTGCCTTCTCGCCGGCGTCGACGAGGAGGATGTTTCCGTACATCTCGCGGGTGATGGGTCGCCCGTCGGCGCTTGTGAGGCCGTCGACGGGGGACTTGGTGTACATGTTGGCGCGGCGGACGGCGGCGCGGATCCTTGCGAGGCCCGCTCGGTTGCCGACGATGACGGTGGGGGTTCCGTCGAGTAGGTCGAGGAACTCGTCGAGGGCGTCGAGGGCCTTGTATTCGGCGCGGGCGTTGGTGTCGAAGTCGGTCCAGTCCGTGACCTTGTCCTTGCGGAATTCGGTTGTGGAGCCGAGGAGGGCCTTGTCGAGGCCGTCGAAGGCGTTGGCGTCGACTCCGGTGTCCCCGTTGAGGACGAGGTCCTGGAACTTCGCGGTTGTGGCCTTGATGATCTGCGCCATGTTGACGCTGACTGCGTTGGATGCGTTGGGGCCGAGCTGGGCGAGGACGCGGTCCACGGAGAACGATGCGCCGATGGGGGCGAGGGTTGTGGTGTGGAGGGTCGTGGTGACGGCCTGGTCCGTGTACTCGGTGTTGTAGGCGCGGGTGGATGCCGTGGCCTGCGTGGAGATGCGTCGGTATCCGTAGGTGAGGGTGGCGCCGCCGCCGGCGGGGTTGACGGCGGTGTCGAAGATGAGGGAGTCGAGGATTGCGGATCCCTTGCGGAACTCGTCGATGACGGCGAGGTCCAGGTCTGTGGTCATGTTCTTCTTGGACTCTTCAATGCTGATCGGCATTGTTTGTCTCCTTTCGGGTTACTTGCCCGCGAGCGCGCGGGCGACAGCCTGGTTGAGGCTTGTTGATTGCGGGGTGGTTTCCCCGCTCCCGGCGGGGTGGTCGAGTGTGTTTGCGCCGCCCGCCTGGGGGGCGCGTGTGCCCGCGTACTGCGGGTGGTCTTTGATGAACGCCTTGACGGCGTCGGTGACGGCCTTCTGGTCGGTGATGTCGATGTCGGCGAGGGCCTTGTGGAAGCGGGCGCTGTCGGTGAGCATGTCCGGGTCGGCGATTCCCTGTGCGGCGCGGTAGACGGCGAGCGCGGTCTGGGCGGTGCGCTTGGCTTCCTGTTCGGCGGTGAGCTGTCGGGTGAGGTCGTCCGGGGTGGGGGTGTCGGTGTCGTCGTTGATGAGGCCGAGGGCTTTCCCGATCTGCTGGACGAGGCTTGCTTGGGCGTCGTCGGCGGCCTTCTGCTTGGCGGCGGTGCGGTCCTTGGCGTTTTCCTTGCGGAGGGCGCGGACCATGTTTTGTAGCTGTTCGGGGTCGGTGGGGAGGCCGTCGGGGGTTTTGGGGGTCTCCTGCTTTACGTCAGCGGCAGCGGCGTTGTTCTGCTGGTTGGTCTGCGTATCCGCCGAGGTAGGGGTTTCCTGCTTGGCGTCGTCGGTGGGGGTGGGGGTGGTGTTGGGTGTGGTGTTCACGTGTCACTCCTGGTGATCGTGACCCTGGTGGGTCCTTGTTTTGTGGTTCTGGGTGGCCGCCGGTAGCCGCTTGGTTTGCGGATCTGTTCGCGTTCGGGCTTGCGGCGGAGCTTCGGGTGTTCGGCGACGAGGCGGCGTATCTCTGTTTGTGCCTGGTTGATGGCTTGCTGTGCTTCCTGGTATTCCCGGTCGGCGGGGAGCGTGACTGCTTGGATGCGCTTCTGCCGGCGGATCTCGCGCTCGAGTGCGCGTTGATGCTGGGATGCCTCGTAGGTTTCCTGGTCGCCGTCCCGGGGTGCTGCCGTGGTGGCGGGCGTGGAAGCGCCGGGGAGGTAGAGCGCTTCACTGTGTCCGCAGTTCGGGTGGTGGAGTCCTTGGCTGCGGGCGTGGTCGATGGTGGCGGACACGTAGACGCGGACCGTGGCGTTCGGGTTGGTGGCGCTGGGGAGCGTGTGCCATCCCCTTGGGTGGGCTCCGGTGAGGGAGAGGACTGTGCCTTGCCATGGGGCGCATAGGGGGCATGTGTAGCCGTGGCCGGTGACCATTACGAGGTCTTCGCCTGCTGCGGTGAGGGTTTGTTCGTATCCCCACCTGTGGGCGTTGAGGGTGCCGGTGCGGATGGCCATTTCGGTGTAGGCGTCGAGGGTCCAGTTGCGGCCTGCCCGGTCGGTGAACCCTGTGATGCCTCGTGCTGCGAAGTCGGTGAGGGCGTCGCGGAGGGCTTGCTTGGTGGTGGTGGCTCCGGCGACGGTGGTGGTGACGGGGGTGGTGATGGCGTTGCGGTAGACGTCATCGGCGTCGCGGAGGATGACTGCGGGGATCGCGGTGAGCGCGGTGAGTGTGTCGGCTGCGATCGCGCCGAGGGCGGTGAGGGTTTGCTGTGGGGGTACCCATTCGCTTGTCCGGTTGGCGTACAGGTCTGTGAGGTCCCGTTCGGCTTGCCCTTGGCCGGCGGCCCGCGCCTGGTCGAGCACCCATTGGGCGCGGGCGAGCACGGCCTCCCAGTCGTCACCGAGTTGCCGGGCTAAGTGTGCGCGTAGGGCCGACCAGTAGGCGAACTGGGTGGTGTCGTACCGGGGGCTTCCTCCGGTGGTGAGGATGTTCCTGGCCATTGTGGCGAGGAACCGTGTTTGCGCGGCTTCGACGAGGTCGAGGATTTGTCGGGCGTACTCGATGGCGAGGTCGGTGGGGTCCACGCCGGTCTCCTAACTAGTCCTCGTCTTCGTGCTGGTGGGTGTGGGGGCGCCACTGCGCGGGGTCGGTGAGGGGTTGGGCGGCTTGGATGCGTGCCACTTCCTCGTCGACTTGGGTTTTGTCCCAGTCGGGGTGCGCCATTTGTACGCCGGTTTCGACGCTGAGGAGTTGGGCGGCGCGGAGGGTTTGTACGGTTTGCGCGTTGTCTTCCGTGGTGTTTTGTACGAATGATGGGAAGTTGACGGCGAGGTCGGTGGGGTCCAGGCCGGGCGTGGCGAACACCGCTTGGTCGACTGTGATCATCTTGACGATGAGTGCTTGTACGGCGGGCTTCTCAAGGCGGATCTTGCGGCCCCTCGTGGTTGCGGTCTTGGCGAGGCGGGCGCGGACCTCGGTGGCGGTGATGTCGCTGTCGCCCGTATCTGCGAAGGATGCTTGGGAGTAGCGTGCCCCGTGGATGATCTGGGCCATGAGTTCGTTTGCGGTTGCCTGGTGTTCGGCGTACCGAATGTTGAACTGCTGGGGGTGGATGGGGACCTGGTCGGCCATGCTCCCGGCGATTCCGTCGAGGGGTGTGAAGACTTCCTGGTCGAGGTCGAATGTGGTGTGGGTGTTGCCGTCTTTGTCGGGGCGGCTTTGGGTGAGCATGTCGCGGTCGACGAAGATGCGGGCTTTTGCGAGGCGGATGTCTCGCATCCATGCGGAGTAGGTTTCGTCGAGGGCGTCCATGAGGGGTTCGATGCCGTCGAGGTCGCTGCGGCCGAGGTTGCGGGCGGTGGGGTGGGTGCGCCACCGGATTTGTGGGGTGACGTTGGGGATGTAGGCGACGGGTAGGCCGCGGGTGATGCCGGTGGTGACGTAGCCGTCGGGGCCGACCATGGTGGCGAGGGGTGTGGTGGCGGGGTGTTCGGCGAGGCTGCGCATGATGCCGAGGTTGTCGGGGGTGCCTTCGTAGACGCCGTGGTAGGTGATGCCGAGGCCGTTGGGGGTGAGTTCGTGGCGTTCGAGGTGTCGCCATGTGGTGTTTCCGGTTTGTTCGATGACGGTCCAGAATGTGACGGCGGTGAGGCGTCCCCATCGGAATTCGGGGATGGCGTGGTCGGCGTCGACGGTGGTGAGGAAGGGGCGGTCGGCGATGGTTGGGTCCCAGGTGACGCGGTGGTAGCGTCCGCCGAGGGCGGCGCCGGTTTCGGCGCCGATGAGGAGGGCTTCGAGGAGGCCGTCGTCTTTGTAGCGTTCGATCTGCTGGTTTGTGGTTTCGTTGGGGGTGGTGATGGTGGGGGGTGTGGCGTAGAGGAAGTCGGCGCTGCTGGCGCATAGGTCGGCGGCGATGGGGATGTGGAGGTCGCCGCGGCTGGGCCTGTTGGTGGTGGCGTTGGTGGTGCGGCCCCAGAAGAAGCGTTGGACGAAGCCGAGGAGGCTGCGGCGGTGGGGGTTGGTGGTTTCGGTGTGGTAGGTGTTCCAGAGGGTTTGGGTGTCGCCGGACCACCAGGCGGCCCATTCGTTGGTTTTCTGGGTGATGGGTTGCCATTCCCGGGGGGGCCATGGGGTGTTGCTGGCGGGGGG